>ENA-ORLU01002289-ORLU01002289.1-human-gut-metagenome-genome-assembly--contig:-NODE-2289-length-11475-cov-3.143797_pt1 | contig 11475 bp, 8 predicted proteins | sample MGYA00243009_ERZ508833 | MGnify/ENA primary metagenome ERZ508833 (study PRJEB26277, sample SAMN04329763) | human gut metagenome | biome: human-associated habitat | host: Homo sapiens | place: USA...
GACTGTCAGTGTCTGCAGCTCGGCTGTCGTATTGGTTGTACGACTTCCTGTTGCTACTTTCAGTTCAATTTCTGTGATACCTGTGCATGCCTTTGCAGTTGTTCCTGTTGCCTGAGTACTGTTGGTCAGGTGGAACTTCACAAAGGTTGCTCCTACCGGTGCAAAATCATAAGTATATGGTTTTACATTTCCTGACTCTGTTCCGATTGTCTCGGTTGTATCCAGTTTTGTCCAGCTTGTTCCGTCCGCTGACACATAAATTTCAGTTGCTCCGGCATCCGGATATCTCATGCTCCAGCTATCTCTCGCAAAATGAGTTACGATCTGTCCAAGTCTCTGTTCTGTTGCATATTCAAAAATGAGATCCGCTGTTGTATTTCCATCCTGAGAATAATCGTAGTTACTCCATACGGTCGGATTTGCTCCGCCGGATGTATTGCTTGAAATCGTTGTACTTCCGTCCTTGATCGCATTCAGTGTATCTGACTGCTTATCTGCAGGTACGCTCTGAGTCAGGTTCAGTGCATCTGCTGAAACGCTGTCACCGATTTTGATCGTCTCTTCCTGTACTCTGACACTTGCTGTTACATCAATTTCTTTTCCAAGTACGTTTGCTGTTCCGTTGACTGTTACTGTTCCTGCTTTATCATAAGCACTTGCAGCTTTGTCTTCCCATGTTACCGGGAATGTTACGTCCATGATCGTTCCATCCTGAAGTACTGCAGGTCTGGAAGTCGGTAATACCGGTGCTACTCCTACTGCTGTATTCGTAGAATAATTCAGAAGTCCTCCGACCTCATCGATCATATTTACATTAACTGCTACAGAATATCCGCCTTCTACAGCACCCTTCACCTGGAAGCTTCCTGTTGCTGCGATCTGATCTTCTGTAATTGCATCCCATGTTACAGGGAGTTCTTCACTTGTTCCATCGGTATAACGTGTCACGATCTTCTCCGGAAGTTCCGGTGTACTTCCGACTTTTACATAGTAAGTGCGTGACATTTTAAAGCTGTCGATCTGCTTTTCTGTACTTCCATTGTCCACTGCGGTTGTCGTGATCTTGACACTTGCAGAATCCAGTCCGTCTGCTGATACAGTTACAGTGATCGTTCCTGCTTCTTTTGTGAACTTCACGATGGCAAGCACTTTACCACTGAAGGCTTTTCTGTTATCTGCCTGATAAGAGTCATGATCCGGTGAACTTCCGTTATCCACGCCTACCAGTTCTCCATCTCCCTCTACAGTAAACTTCACACGGTTTTCTGCATCCGGAACGATATTTCCATTTGCATCTGTTACATCTACTGTAATATAGGAAAGTGATTCTCCGTCTGCTGCAATCTTCTTATTATCTGCTGAAGCTTTCAGCTTGGAAGCTCTTCCTGTTGTCGTTACACTTGACTGTCCGACTGTATCCGTGATCTTCTGACCGTTGCTGTCATATGCAACTGCAGAAACAGTTCCGTCTGCATACGGTACATTCCATGTCAGATACAAGTTCTTGTCTGTTGTTGAGTTTTTATCAGTGCCTTCATAGATCTGATAGGTATATCCCGCGTCTGTTGTCTTCTGCGTAAATATATTCTTACCATGAGAAGTCTTTGTAACACTACCATTTGCATGGAAGAACAGCAGTAGCAAGCCTACAGCAGCAGACAGCCAAAAGACAGAGTATGATGTAATATTTACACCATCAGATACAGATAATTATAATGCTGTTGATATGAAAATCATTCTTACGGTCAACAAGGCAGCGAAAGCTCCGAACATGCCGGAAGCTGCGATGGAACCGGCACACAGTACAAAGAAGGTTGGCGATATTATACTTCCGGAAGGCTGGAGCTGGCAGGAGGCAGATAAGGACACGGCACTTGCAGATGGTGTGGCAGTGACAGCGAATGCATTTTATACAGGAACTGACAAGGGCAACTACGAGACAGAAAGTGTAAGCATTACGATCACAAGAAGCGAATGTGAGCACAAAAATACAGAAATCATAAACAAAAAAGATGCAACCTGTAGCGTTGAAGGCTATACAGGCGATACCTACTGTAAGGATTGTGGTGAAAAGCTTGATACCGGTACAACAATCGAGAAAAAACCGCACACGGTCGGAACGACTGCTACATGTATATCTAAAGCTGTGTGCAGTGTTTGTGGTGAAACCTTTGGTGAAGTGGATGCCACGAACCATGTGCATACAACCGTGAAGAACCGAAAGGAAGCAACCTGCACGCAGACCGGATACGCAGGAGATACCTATTGTACGGACTGTGATAAACTTCTGAGTACCGGAAAAGAGCTGGCGGCATTGGGACATGATTATAAAGCAACAGTAACAAAGCAGCCGACGACAACCGAGGAAGGCATCATGACCTACACCTGCTCCAAGTGCGGACACAGTTACACACAGCCGATCGCTAAGATTAAGTCCGATGACAGCAACAAGGATAATGGCAGCCAAAACCAGAAACCGCAGTCTGGCACAGACAATGGTAATCAGAATCAGAAGCCACAGCCTGATACGGATAATGGTAAGGAAAAAGGAGATTCAATTAAGCCATACATCAAGGACGACAGCGGCAAGGAAGGCTGGGATGTTATCAAGCCACAGCTTGAAGAAGCTAAGTCAGGCGATACAGTAACAGTTGTCATGAACGGAACGACTGTAGTACCGAAGGATGTAATTGACAGTATCAAGGGCAAAGATACAACACTTGTTCTGGATATGGGAAATGGTCTTTCCTGGAAGATTTATGGAAAGGATATTACTGATGCAGCTGGAGATATTGATTTTGATGTGACAGTCGGAGCCGACGCCGGAAAATCCATTCCTGTGGATGTGATCAATAACGTGACCGGGGAACATTCTTCCTTGAATCTGACTCTTGCTTATGACGGAGAGTTTGGATTTACAGCCACACTGACCGTCAACATGGAATCAAAGAATGCAGGACTGTATGCGAACCTGTTCTACTACAATGAACAGACCGGAGAACTGGAATTTATCAGCGCCGGACAGATTGATCCGGATGGAAATGTGGAACTTGTATTTACCCATGCATCAGATTACACGATTGTTGTTGATGCCAAGATTATGAGTGATAACGGTCAGGCAGACAACAAATCTGATGAAACCATTCCTGCACCTAAGACAGATGACAGCACTTCAAAATATGCATGGAATAATACGATAATCATTATTATAGGTATCTGTATTATACTGATTGTTTTTGGAGCCGTATTCTATGTAAGAAAAAAGAGTGGTTCTGAGGAAGAATAAGTATCTGACATAGTAATTGAATAAAAGTGGGAATGTGGGAGCGTACTGGCAAAGGGTGTAACAGTATAAACATGACAAGCGGTGTATGTCTTGATGAAGAGACGTATGCCGCTTATTTGCGTCAAAAATGATAGAAAACTAAAAGAAAAAAAGAAAAAAAACTCAGTCTGGAATATTTTTTGCCGGTGAAACTTTTTGCTGGAATACAGCGTCAAAATAGTAGAATATATCAAAAGAATATGTGTTACAATAAATACCGAAAAATAATTGCATGCAGTTTTCAAAAGTGAGGAAAGGATATATGTCGGACAGAAAAAAAGAACAGGCGGTGGAGCGTGCCCTGACGGAAGGGTATGAGAAGTATTACCGTCTTGCTTATAGTTATGTACATAATGAAGCGGACGCGCTGGATATTGTACAGGAAGCAGCCTATAAAGCCATTTTAAAAAGTGACAGCCTGAAGGAGCCGCAATACGTGGAGACCTGGGTGTACCGGATCGTGATCAATGAGGCGTGCAGCTTCCTGCGCAGCCGGAAGGAGAGCGCGGATGTGGAGGAGATCCAGGCGGCAAGTGAAGATATCTATGAAAATATTGATTTAAAACGCGCAATAGAAAATCTTGACCCAAAGGATCGTGCCATCGTAGTCCTACGATTTTTTGAGGACAGGCAGCTGGAGGAGATTGCGAAGATCCTGGATGAGAACCTGAGTACGGTAAAGAGCAGGCTATACCGGGTGATGAAAAAGCTGCGGCTGAACCTCGAGGGTAGCATGGGCTGAGTAATCCGTAGTCAAAGTCAGGGGCTTTTGACCCCGACATCATATATATGCAGGACATAAGACAGATACAGGAAAAGAGATATGGAAAGAGATAACATGACCGGTCCGAACAGACCGGACAGATGGAGAATAGATATGACTGAACAGGAACAGTTGAGGCAATTAAAAGAGGAGTATGAGAATATGATAATACCCGAAACGGGACGGGAACGGCTGCAGGCAGGTATCGACAGAGCCCGGATGGAGAAAAAAAGAGCAGAGCACGCCAGAAGGCGTTCTGCATGGACGGCGGTGGCTGCGGCAGCTGTCGTGATGATCGCACTGCCAAATACCAATATGCAGATAGCCCATGCCATGGAAAATATTCCGTTGCTGGGTGGCTTTTTTAGGCTGGTAACAGTGCGGCAGTACAATTACAACGATGAGAACCATGATGCCGAAGTAGAACTTGCACAGATCAATTATGGAGAAGATGCGGGAGAAGGTGCTTCCGTTGGAGAAGTGGCAGCCGCTCCTGAGGGCACAGCTGCCGGAAGTGTGGAAGGTGTCGGACAGGAGGCTGCGGTAGCAAATCTGTCGGAAGACGGTGTGGAAGCGGTCAACCAGGATATGGAGGCTACGGTAGAGGAACTGATCCGTCAGTTCGAGGATACCTTATCCGAGGAAGGATACCATGGTCTGCATGTAACACAGGAGGTTGTTACGGACAATGCGAGGTATTATACCGTAAAATTAAGCGTTTTGGAGACGGAAGCCAGCGGCTACGAGCATAATCAGTTTTATACGATTGATAAACAGACGGGAAATGTGGTGACACTGGAAGATCTGTTTGCAGAAGGGAGCGACTATATTTCCGCGATCAGCGAGAACATTAAGACCCAGATGAAGGAGCAGATGGCGGCGGACGAAGGCGTGATCTATTTCCTGGATAATGACGATATGCCGGAATTCAATTTTCAGGGGATCACGGAGCAGACGAACTTCTATTTTAATGAAAAGGACGAACTGGTCATTGCCTTTGATGAATACGAAGTGGCTCCCGGTTCTATGGGAGCGCCGGAATTTGTAATTCCGCAGGAAGTGACGGCAGCAATTTTAAAGTAAGCAAAAAATATCTAAATGGGGAAACTCCCGCATATCATGAAACAAAAGGATATGCGGGAGCTTTTTTATGCCATTGATCGTATTGGATGCGGGGCATGGTGGTGCGAACCCCGGGGCCACCTATAATGGAAGAAAAGAAAGTGAGGATGCGCTGGCACTGACATTGGCGGTGGGAAGCATCTTAGAAGAAAACGGAGTGGATGTGTATTACACCAGAACCACAGATATCTACGAGTCTCCTTATCAGAAGGCGCAGGAGGGAAATGAGGTGGGAGGAGATTATTTTGTCTCGATCCATCGCAATTCCAGTCCTTATCCGAACCAGTACAGCGGAGTGGAGAGTTTGGTCTACAACCGCTATGGAGCGGCAGCCAGGATGGCGTACAACATCAATGCCGGACTGGAGCAGGTGGGGTTCGTGAATCTGGGAGTGAATGAAAGACCGAATCTGGTGGTGCTGAACAGCACAAATATGCCGGCGGTGTTGGTAGAAGTGGGATTTATCAATACGGATGCGGACAACGAACTCTTTGACAGCCGGTTTGACGAGATCGCCCGGGCTATTGCCGACGGCATTCTGGAGAGCATCTGATTTTACCTAATTCTTACAAATAAATTACCGGACTCTGATATTATGTGAATTTCCCCCATGTTAGTATGATTGCGTAATCAAGAGAAAGAAAAACAAAAACATGGAGGACATTATTATGAGAGTAAGACACAGCAAATTATTAGCTCTGATCGGAGCAGGAATATTAGCAGTAACCGCATTGGTTGCATGCGGTAACGGTGATGCTGCTGCAAACACAGCATCATCCGCAGAGGCAAGCACCGTAGCAGAAAGCACTGTGGCAGCAAGCAGTGAAGCGGCTCCTGCTGAAGCCACCGCAGATCTGTCCGGCAGCATTTCCATGGTAGGAAGTACTTCTATGGAGAAGTTAGCCAATGCTTTGAGCGAAGCTTTCATGGAAGAATATCCTGAGGTAACCGTAACTGCTGAGTTCGTAGGATCCGGCGCAGGCATCGAAGCGGTTACTAACGGAACCGCAGATATCGGTAACTCTTCCAGAAGCTTAAAGGATGAGGAAAAGGCAGCGGGCGTTGTAGAGAACGTAGTAGCAATCGACGGTATTGCCGTATGTGTAGATCCCGCTAACGAAGTTGCAGATCTGACCAAAGAGCAGCTGACTAATATCTACAATGGTACAGTTACCAACTGGAAAGAAATCGGTGGCGCAGATGAGCCTATCATCGTAATCGGCCGTGAGGCAGGTTCCGGTACCAGAGGAGCTTTTGAAGAGCTGGTTGACCTGAAGGATGCCTGCAAATATGCAAACGAACTGGACAGCACCGGTGCAGTAATCGCTAAAGTAGCATCTACTCCCGGAGCTATCGGATATGCTTCCCTGGATGCACTGGATGATAGCGTTAAGGCACTTTCCCTGGAAGGTGTAGAAGCTACCGCAGAGAACATCAAGGCCGGTAACTACTTCTTAAGCAGACCTTTCGTAATGGCTACCAAGGGTGAAATCTCCGAGCAGAACGATCTGGTACAGGCATGGTTCGACTTTGTACTGGGCGACGAAGGACAGCAGGTTGCTTCCGAAGTTGGTCTGATCACTGTAAAGTAATAGCCTGACACAGAAAAAGGAAAAAAGCGATGAATAGTGGAACACACGCTTCCGTAATGGGAAACAGAAAAAATAAAGCGGTTGTGGAAACTGTGGCACAAATAGTATTTACCATTTGTGCCTTCTTCGCCGTACTGGCGGTAGTTTCCATTACCTTATATATGATCATCAGCGGTACTCCCGCCATTTTAAAAGTGGGTCTGGGAGAGATCCTGTTCGGCACCGAATGGATGCCGACGGCAGCAGATCCGGAATTTGGTATTCTGTGGGTTATTCTGACCTCCATCGTCGGTACGACTCTGGCAATTTTACTGGGTGTGCCCATCGGTGTACTGACAGCGGTATTTCTGGCAGAGGTGGCACCTAAGACCTTAGCTGCCATTGTAAAGCCTGCGGTAGAACTGTTGGCCGGCATCCCTTCCGTTATCTACGGACTATTGGGAATCTATTTATTAAATCCTCTCATGTATAAATTAGAAAGACTGATCTTCCGGGGATCCACGACACACCAGTTCACCGGAGGCGCGAACCTGTTGTCCGCAGTGATCGTACTGGCGATCATGATCCTGCCCACGGTGATCAATATCAGCGAGACTTCCATACGCGCCGTTCCCGCTGGAATAAAATCGTCCTCTCTGGCACTGGGAGCTTCCCATGTGCAGACCATTTTCCGGTCCATCCTTCCGGCAGCCAAATCCGGTATTGTGACCGCTATCGTTCTGGGTGTGGGACGAGCTATCGGTGAGGCTATGGCTATCACACTGGTATCCGGCAGCAGTGTGAATGTGCCCCTGCCCTTTAACTCCGTGCGATTCCTGACCACAGCCATTGTCAGCGAGATGGGATATTCTTCCGGACTGCACAGACAGGTGTTGTTTACCATCGGACTGGTGTTGTTTGTATTCATTATGATCATTAATGTAGTACTGAATAAAATATTGAAAAAGGGGGCGGACGACAATGAATAAAGACACCTTATATGTAAAAAGAAAACGCCCCACGGACATGCTGTTACTGGAAGCGATTTACATCTCCGCCACACTGGCGGTGGCACTTTTGCTGGGAATTATTCTGTATGTCTTTGTAAAAGGCATTCACACCGTGAACTGGGCTTTTTTAACGACTGTGACCAGTGCCAGAAAACAGACCACGGGTATTGCAGGCAACCTGTTAAATACCCTGTACATCATCGTGATCACTCTGTTGATCGCGACACCCATTGGCGTGGGAAGTGCTATTTACCTGAATGAATATGCCAAGCCAGGCAAGCTGGTTTCCCTCATTGAATTTACCACCGAGACCCTGTCCGGTATTCCTTCTATCATTTTCGGCCTGTTCGGTATGATCTTCTTCGGAGAGACTTTGGGATTTGGTTACTCGCTGCTCACCGGTTCTTTTACCCTGGTACTGATGGTGCTGCCCCTGATCACCAGAAATACGCAGGAAGCATTGCGTACCGTGCCGGACAGCTATCGTACCGGTGCTTTGGGAATGGGATCTACGAAATGGCATATGATCCGTACCATCCTTCTGCCGTCCTCCATGCCGGGTATCGTGACCGGTATCATCCTGGCGCTGGGACGAATTGTAGGAGAATCCGCAGCACTCTTATTTACCGCAGGAAGCGACTATAAGCTGCCAAAGTTCACCGGAGCTTTCGGGGACAATCTGGCGAAGCTGGCCCACAAGGCAATGGAGTCTGGCGGTACCCTGACGATCGAACTGTATTTGCAGATGCAGAAGGGACAGTATGACAACGCCTTCGGTATCGGTTGTGTTCTGATCATTATCGTATTGATCCTGAACCTCCTGACCAAGCTGGCGGCGAATAAGCTGAGACGAGAGTAAGAGAAATCACAAGAAGGAGAAAATATATGGCTAACAGTAAAATATCCGTGGAAAACTTAAATCTCCATTATGGAGAGAACCACGCACTGAAAGATGTAAATATGGAGATCGCAGACCACGCCATTACCGCATTTATCGGTCCCAGCGGCTGCGGCAAATCTACTTTTCTACGTTGCCTGAACCGGATGAATGACCTGGTGGACGGCTGCAGAGTCGAAGGAAAAGTAATTCTGGATGGAGAGGACATTTACGATAAGCGGGTGGATACCACATTGCTTCGTAAAAAGGTCGGCATGGTATTCCAGCAGCCCAACCCTTTTCCCATGTCCATTTATGACAACATCGCCTACGGTCCCAGACTGCACGGCATCAAGAATAAAAAGGAACTGGATGAAATCGTGGAGCGTTCTCTGCAGGGTGCCGCTATCTTTGAAGAGGTAAAGGATCGCCTGCACAAATCCGCGTTGGGACTGTCCGGTGGTCAGCAGCAGAGACTGTGTATTGCCAGAGCACTGGCAGTATCTCCGGAGGTACTTTTGATGGATGAACCCACCTCCGCACTGGACCCGATCTCCACGCTAAAGATCGAGGAACTGATGGAGACACTGAAGAAAAAATACACCGTGGTCATCGTAACCCACAATATGCAGCAGGCAGCCCGTGTGTCGGATGACACCGCATTTTTCCTGGTAGGGGAAGTCATAGAGAAAAATGCAACCTCCGAGATCTTTGCAAGACCTCAGGACAAACGGACAGAAGACTACATCACCGGACGGTTTGGATGATTTTGGATGAGAAGATAGGAGGAATGGGAGATGTCACCCAGAGTATTATTTGAACAGGATCTTGAGACTTTGAAAAATAAAGTATCTGAGATGGGAGAGCATGCGGAGATCAGTTATGACCGTATGGCGTATGGAATTCGTGAGAACAAAGAAGACATTCTGAAGACGCTGTTGAATACAGATCATACCATGGTGGATATGCAGCGAAGTATAGAAGCTATGTGTCTGAGCCTGCTGACCAGACAGCAGCCGGTGGCCAGAGATATGCGTCTGGTATCCGCAGCGCTGAAAGTGGTACCGGATATTGAACGGATCGGAGACCATGTGGCAGATATTGTGGAACTGTACCTGCGTATGGGCAACATGAATCCCGAAGGAAAACAGGAACATCTGTTGCTGGAGATGATGGAAGAAGCCAAGGAGATGATCCACAATTCGGTGGAGGCATTTGTGGAAGGTGATGAGGCAAATGCAAGAAAAGTAGTAGAACATGATGATGTGGTAGATGATCTCTTCAACGAAGTCAAAACGGGAATGATGCAGGCTATCAGAGAGCAGAGCCTGGATGCGGATCGTGTGGTGGATTATCTGATGATGGCAAAGTATCTTGAAAAGGTAGGCGACCATGCAGTAAATATTGCGCAGTGGGCGATCTTCCGTATGACCGGAGACATGGAAGGGGTAAAATTATATTAGAATCCCGGCAACGATGCAGAGCCGCAATTCGCAAAATCCCGGCAACGATGCAGAGCCCAATTCGCAAAATCGAGGAGAAAATCTGCATCGTTGCAACTTTACATAAATTTTACATTCGCTGGTAACACATTTTACATAAGCAAGATAAAGTGTAGATAGAAACCGAAAATGTAAAGTATGTTATGTAAAATGAGAGGATTAGAGTATGAGCTTTTTTGATTTACTGAAGATGGTAGGAGGACTTGCATTATTCCTGTATGGAATGAATCTGTTGGGAGACGGACTGTCCCGGGCATCTGGCGGACGATTAGAACGCATTCTGGAGAAACTGACCAACAACCCGTTAAAGGCAGTGCTCATGGGTGCGGTGGTCACCGGTGTGATCCAGTCCTCCTCCGCTACCACTGTTATGGTAGTCGGATTTGTCAATTCCGGTATTATGAGTCTGAAACAGGCAGTAGGTATCATCATGGGTGCCAACATCGGTACCACGGTGACCTCCTGGATCTTAAGTCTGACGGGCATTGAGAGCGATGCTTTCTGGATCCGTATGCTCAAGCCCAGTTCTTTTTCGCCGATTCTGGCAATCGTGGGTGTGGGTATTTTACTGTTTTCCCATAAAGATAAATTAAAAAATGCGGCAACCATCCTGGTGGGCTTTGCAATTCTGATGTTTGGCATGGATTCCATGAGCGCAGCAGTTTCACCGCTGGCAGAGGTACCGGAGTTTACCAATCTGCTGATCGAGTTCCAAAATCCCGTATTCGGTGTGCTGGCAGGACTCATTCTCACAGCGGTGATCCAGTCTTCTTCCGCATCCGTAGGTATTTTGCAGGCACTGTGCATGACTGGAGCGGTAAGCTTTGGCGCAGCAGTTCCCATTATCATGGGACAGAATATCGGTACCTGTGTTACCGCCATGATCTCCGGTATCGGTGCTTCCCGCAATGCAAAACGTGCGGCTCTGATTCATCTGTATTTTAATATTATCGGAACGGTACTGTTCATGGTGGCATTCTATGCGATCAACTCGTTTGTACATTTTGATTTCTTAAACGATGCGGCAACCCCAATGGGTATTGCGGTGATCCACAGTACAATCAATATTGCGGCAACACTGGTACTGCTTCCATTTGGAAAGGTATTAGTAAAACTGGCAACACTTACGATTCCGGAGACCGAGGACGAAAAAGTGGAGGAAATCCCGGATGCAACAAAACTTCTCGATACACGTTTCTTAGAGAAGCCGGCATTTGCTGTTGCCCAGTGTAAGAATGTTGGAATCGAAATGGCAAAATTAGCACAGCGTTCCTTAGAGTATGCGATTGATTCGATTACCGATTT
>ENA-ORLU01002291-ORLU01002291.1-human-gut-metagenome-genome-assembly--contig:-NODE-2291-length-11473-cov-3.900579_pt1 | contig 11473 bp, 10 predicted proteins | sample MGYA00243009_ERZ508833 | MGnify/ENA primary metagenome ERZ508833 (study PRJEB26277, sample SAMN04329763) | human gut metagenome | biome: human-associated habitat | host: Homo sapiens | place: USA...
GGATGCTTATGTCAGTGGGAGTTGAAAGCTCCCACTGACAGGTCGCGAAGCGACTGCGTTCATGAGCAAGTAGCGAAACGGATTGTGAATGTCCGCTTTACTCTCACATCTGATATATAAAAATTTTATATATAATTATTTTATATATATGCTATCACACTTTTTCTGTTTGTCAATCATTATTTTTATTCTTTTTGAATCTTATGAGCCACATATGATAATGTCCTAGTATACCACAAATGAAAATGTCCCGGATGTGGTAAAATAACCTCCTAGACTGCAGAACGGAGGTAACACTTATCAGAAAGGTATTACTCACAATGAATGAACAGAAAAAATATGAAACCATCAAGTATCTTGCAGATCACCCGGATGCCAGCAAGGACAGGGCTGCCTTAGTTCTCAACTGCACACGCAGACATATCAACTGTATGCTTGCCGGTTACAAAAAGTATGGCAAGGAATTCTTTGTCCATGGAAATCGCGGCAGAAAACCTGCAACTACTATCCCTGCACAATCTCGTCAAATCATTGTTGATCTTTATCGCAACAAATATTTTAATGCCAACTTCCAGCACTTTACGGAGCTTCTTGCCAAACATGAACAGATCCATATCTCTGCTTCATCTGTTGCGAGCATCCTCGAAGGTGAATATATCCTTTCACCTAAAGTTACAAAAGCGAAACAAAAAAGGCTGAAAAAAGCATTACAGGCTGCCAAACAGGCTGCCCGTACACAAAGGGAAGCTGATACAATCCAGACGAACCTGGTGGCTGTCGGAGATGCCCACTCCAGACGGCCCAGATGCGCCTTCTTTGGCGAATTGATTCAGATGGATGCCACCCCACATGAATGGATTCCCGGACAGATCTGGCATCTGCATCTTGCTATTGATGATGCTACCGGTTCCATTACCGGTGCCTGGTTTGATACCCAGGAAACCTTACTTGCTTATTATCATGTATTCCATCAGATTCTTACTACATACGGCATTCCTTACAAGATACTTACTGATCGCCGGACTGTTTTTACCTATAAAAAGAAAAACTCCCCATCTATTGATGAGGATACCTATACCCAGTTTGCTTATGCCTGCAAACAGCTTGGTGTTCTTCTTGAATCTACCAGTGTTCCGCAAGCAAAAGGCCGTGTAGAACGCCTTAACCAGACACTACAGTCACGACTCCCTGTCGAATTACGACTTGCAGGAATCGCAACCATAGATGCCGCCAATGAATTCCTAAACTCCTACATAAAGGAATTCAATGAGAAGTTCAGCCTTCCCATTCATGGTAGCAAATCTGCTTTTGAAAAGCAACCCTCTTGTGAAGAACTCAACCGGATTCTTGCTGTTTTGACAGAACGAACGGTAGACTGTGGGCATTCGATCCTCTTTATGCATGATCATTACCGTATGCTTAACTCCCGGGGCAGACAGGTTCACTACTGCAAGGGCACTAAAGTCATGGTCATCAAAGCCTTTGATGGAAACCTTTTCTGCAGCGTCAACGATAAGGATGTTTATGCATTGGAAAAGATCCCTAAACGTGCCGATAAGTCACCTGACCTGGATAATGATTATCAAGAACCAAAACCGCGGAAAACATATATTCCTCCCATGTCCCATCCATGGAGACGAAACGAATTCCATAAGTTTGTCAGATCACAGCCTCATCACTTTGAGGACTCTGCCGGACTGCCCGCTTAACAACTGGTTGTTAAAATCAGCTGACTAATGTTTCATTTATTGACAGTAGGGACTGCCATGTTAGGCTGGCACGCATGTGCCGACAGGCTTCTCAGGGGTGCGATTCTTATCGCTCCCCTGCGGAGCCTGCCCTCAAGCCTGTTCATACATGGCAGGTGGGTTCATGCTGTCAATATTTTAATCATTACGGAAGATGATTTGAGTTAAAAAATGCCCTGCATTCACAGGGCAAATCTTTTGATTATTTCAGGACATTTTCATTTTTGCTTGACATCATTATTTTTATTCTTTTTGAATCTCTGCCGCTTTTCCTGCACCTTTTCAAAGATTTTTTTTGAAATGATTGCTTCATGCATCCCTTCTACCACATAACGTTCTTTTTGCGGAACGATTCTGCATTTTTCAAGTTTATATGAAATTTTTTCTGTCTTGTGCTGCACCATCGCACCAGTATAAGTCTGATTTTTCAGAATGTTATAAATCGTTGGTGCATTCCATTTCTGCACATGATCTCTCCCCTGACGATTTACATAACTTAATTTCTGGACTTTTCTCTTGTACTCGGTCGGCGGCAAAATCTGCTGTTCATTCAGAAATTCTGCAATCTTCCGAACCGGAATTTCTTCCAGATAAAGAGTATAAATTTTTCGCACATTCTCTGCTGCTACCTCATCGATCAGAAACCGGTGCCGGTCGGTCGGATCTTTTCGATAACCATAAGGTGCAAAACCGGACATATATTTTCCCTGCTTTTTCTGCACCTGAAAGGTTCCTCTTATTTTCTTTGAAATATCTCTGCTGTACATATCGTTGAGCAGTGCCTTGAACTGTGCCAGCTCTTCGTTGCTGTGACAGAGCGAATCCACGCCATCGAGAATCGCCACATAACGAATCCCCAGCGATGGAAACACCCGCTCGATATAATGGCCTGTCTCGATATGTTCACGTCCCAGTCTGGAAATATCTTTTGTGATCACGCCCTGGATCTCCCCCCTGTAAATATCTGCCATCATCTGCTGAAACTGTGGGCGATTTGAAAAATAAAGCCCGGAATATCCATCGTCCACATACATTCGGACGAGCTGCATATCCCCGGCTTTATCCACATATTCCAAAATCAGTTTTTTCTGATTTTCGATACTTTCACTTATTCTGTTTTCCCCGTCTTCTTTCGACAGACGGCAATATCCGGCCATACGATATAACATTCTGCGGTCCCCGAAAAACGATATTTCTACTATAAATATGATATCATGCCCAAAAGATGCCATGCAAATGGATCTGTACTCCGTGCACTCACATTTTTGCCCGTCATAACGTTTTTCCGGTCAGATTTTTTGAAATAATCTCCCACAGTTTTTCGGCCTCGATCGGTTTTTCGTTCAAGAATGCCTCTGGCATTCTTGCTGCGAGATTTAAAATTTCTTCGCATTTGTTTTTGTTTGGCAGTCCGGTCGCTTCGTCACAGATCTGGAAAAACTGTTCACTTTTGGCGATGATCTCGGTATTCTCGTAGCCCTTTTCACGTACCAGCCCTGCATAGTTGACCACGCGTGCTGTTCCCTGAATTTTCCCTACCATGGACATCGTGGCAAAAAACAGAATGATCAGGACAACAGTGGATATCATCATCAGTACACGCAGCACATACGTCTGCTTCTTTTCTTTCTCCTTACTCATTCTTTTCCCCTTGGTAATCTCTTACATTTCAAGTCGAACGCACGTGAGACTTGGCATGCGATTCCGGGCAGCTTTGCTGACATTTACCTGACAGAATCACGTTTCCAGTTTCCTATGCGTTCCACCGGAACTTTAATATGCTCCATTCTACTCAACTTTAACAGATTCTGCAACAAAAAAAGACATATTGCCATACATTTCATGTTTTGTATCGGACAATATGTCTTTTCATGCTTCTGATCCTATTTTTCCTTCATTTTTGCTTCAATCTCACATTTTTTTGGAATTGCAGGAATGCCTCCTCGTTTTTGTACACAAAGTGCTGCAGCTGCATTTCCCATAAGTGCACATTCCTCGATTTCTTTCCAGGTAAGTTCTTCTATTTTTTTCTCTTTGCTCAGATAAGCACTCAGAAAACCACCCCAGAAAGAATCTCCGGCTCCGGTTGTATCAACCGCATGAACTTTAAACGCCGGGATTTTTCTCTTTCCTTCCCTGGTTCCAATCAGAACTCCATCCCCTCCAAGCGTGAGTGCAACCAGCTTCGGTCCCATTTTCAACAGTTTCTCTATTGCCTCTTCATAATTTGCAGCACCTGTAAGTAAAAGACTTTCTTCATCTGACACCTTCATGACATCCGCATATCTTATTACAGATTTCATGACACCGATCGCCTTCTCTTCGTTTTCCCACAGTGGCTGCCTGTAATTTGGATCATAAGAAATCACGGCTCCGCCTTTCTTTGCCAGAATAATTGCTTTTAATGTGGCATCTTCCGCCGGATCATCCGTCAGAGAAAGGGAACCAAAATGAAAAATTCTGCATTCGGAAAGAATATCCTCCTGAATCTCCTTCTCCCGAATCTGCGTATCTGCTCCCGGTTTTCTTGCAAAAGAAAACTTTCGTTCTCCATCTGCTGCAATTTCTACAAATGCCAATGTTGTGAAATACTTTTCGTCCTGCAGCAGATTCGATACACCAATTCCTTCTTTCTGCAAAGTTGCTTTCAGGAAATCACCATGCATATCTTTTCCGACTTTTCCGATAAATTCTGTACGATATCCCATATGGCTCGCAACAGTCAGAAGATTGGCCGGTGCACCGCCTGGATTCTGTTCAAAGATTTTCATACCATTTTCACTTCGTCCCGTTTCTGTAAAATCAATCAGTAACTCTCCCAGTGCTGCGATATCAACCTTTTTTCCCATTTTTCAGTTCCTCCACTATCTCATTATAACGTTTTTTATTTAATCGATAAAAGAACAGCACGATTGCCGTAACAATCCATAAAATTCCCGGAATTGTTGTAAAAGAATGTTTCATAATTGCAATCACTGCCTCATTTTGTGCCTGATTTGCCACATAGCCGTACTTTCCAAGCAATGCTGCCAGCATTGCCGTCCCAATCGCCATTCCGACTTTGTTTCCAAGTGAAACAAACGCATACTGAAAACCGTCGTTTCGCAATCCGGTCTTCCACTCTCCATATTCCACACAATCCGGAATGATCGCATAAATCGCTGTGTTAAATCCGGAAAAGAAAAACTGAGTAATACCAGATAACAGATAAAATACAACCGGTGTTTCTTTAGCATTAAAGAAGAACATTCCAAGCATACAGACACCAGTCAGCAACGCAAACAGCGATGCTGTTCTTCCTTTATTGTTCAATTTGCGAAAGACCGGCTGAAAACATGCTGCACCGATGATGGACGGTATGATAATGCACATGGAATAAATGGTATAATAAGCCGCATTTCCTTCTACATAGGTAAAATAATAAAGCACATCCGCATTTCTTCCATAAAGTGTAAATCCAAACAACACCTGGCCAATCAATGCAAGGATATATGGTCGATTCTGCATAACTGCCTTTAACTGTACTTTAACCGAAATTTTTTCTTTTTCCGGTGTCGTCACTGCCTCTCTTGTTTTGGCAAAGCAGAAGAAATGACAGGCTGCAAAAATGCATCCGTAGATAACTGCTACAAACAGATAACCATTCGCTGTACTGTGTTTTCCAAGTTTTGCGATCAGTGGTACGGTAATAATATTGATGATACCAATCGCAATCATAGCCGCAACAGATCTGGATGTATTAATCTTTGCTCTCTCATCAATATCCTGTGTCATGGCTCCGCAAAGTGTCCCGTATGGAATATTGACACAAGTGTATCCCAGTACCAGAAGGCAATACGTGATTACCATATAAAGTACTTTTGCCGTGTCTGACCAGTCCGGATGAGCCCAGAAGGTAAGCATCAGCAATATCGCTGTAATCGGTGCCGCGATCAGCAGCCAAGGTCTGTAACGTCCCCACTTGGTATTTGTTTTATCAGTAAGTCCTCCTACGATCGGATCATTGATCGCATCCCAGAATCTTGAGAACAACATAAGTGCAGAAACCGCTGCCATACTGATTCCAAATACATCCGTATAAAATATCATAAGAAAATTGCTGACAAACATCCAGCTGAAATTGCATCCAACATCGCCAAAGCCATAAGCAATCTTGCTGATCAATGGCACTTTCCCATTTTTGTTCTGACCTTCCATAGCTCCTCCTGTTTTCTGTGCTTATTTTTCCTGAACGTTGATAATGACTTTCATTGTGGTTTCACGGTTCTCATCAATATACTGATATGCTTTCAGATAGTCCTTAAAAGCAAATGTTTTTGAGATCAACGGTTTCAGATGAACCTTTTTCTCATTGACAAGTGCAATGCCATCTACATAATCATCATGACGATACATCATCGTACTCTTGATATCCAGCTCATGGTCATTTGCCACTGCCAGATCAATCTGTGCCATACCGGCAAAAACAGCAACCAGAACAATCGTGCTTCCCTTTCTCGCATATTTGATTGCCTGTCCCATTGTAATATTGTTACCGGCACAGTCATAGATCACGTCAGCCTTATCCGGTCCGAATGCTTCTGTCATACCTTCTCCGAAATCATGGCTTTTTGTGTTCAGACATACATCAATACCACATTCTTTTGCTTTTTCCAGTCTCAGGTCGCTGACATCTGTGATCATAACTTTTTCCGCTCCCATACCTTTTGCCACCTGTGCAACCAGATTTCCGATCGGACCTGCACCCAGTACCGCAATCTTCATACCCTTTACATCACCGACCTGCTTTACTGCATGAACTGCAACCGCCAGCGGCTCGATCATGGCACCTTCTTCATAAGACATCTCTTCCGGAATCGGTGTCACTTTTGATGCATCTACTGCAAAATATTCAGATGCGGTTCCAGTTGTCTGGAATCCCATCACTTTCAGTTCTTCACAAAGATTGTATTTTCCATGACGACAAGGATAACAATGTCCGCAATATACCTGTGGCTCGATCGTTATCTTCTGACCCTTATGAAATCCGTTAACATTTTCGCCAAGTGCTGTAATCTCACCGGATACCTCGTGGCCCTGTGTTACCGGGTACTTGGTAAATGGATGTTTTCCATGATAAACATGAATGTCCGAACCACAGATACCAATATTCATAATCTTAACCAGCACCTGATCTTTACCGACTTCCGGAACCGGCACCTCCTGAAATATAATTTCTCCTGGTTTTGTCATAACCTGCTGTAACATAATCATTTCCTCCTTTTATGTATTATCTTTTATTAAATGTTTTATTAAAGTAATTACATTATTATCTATTTCTTTTCATTTGTCAACAGGATTTTGACAGATTCTGCCTATTGCACAAGTTAAATTTTTCTTTTTTGTGCATTTTATATAAAAACTGCAAAAAAAATACACCCACATGCTTTCATGCAGATGTATTTTGAATGATACAGACTCCTTATATCGTTTCTATAAATTCCTGTATAAAATATTTCGCAACTCCCACCGCCGAGGCTTCCCGCTTATAAGAACAGTTTTTTAAATAGCGAATATCCAGGTCAAATCCATTATATTTCATCACTTTTTCTCCCAGAGGTATCATATAATCCTGTAAGTAGCCCCCCGCTTCACCTCCAAGAATAATATCCGTATCATATGCCATTCGGATATTCGAGATCAAAACTGCCAGATTTTCCAGATATGTCTCCCACTTTTCCTGCATATCCGGATTGCCGGATGCTGCCTGCTTCATAAAAGTTTCCAGGGATTCTCCACTCTCACCTGTGAGTACACTTGCCGCACAATATGCATCCGCACAACCTTTTTTGCCACAGTAGCATCTTCTTCCGCCCGGAACAAGAATCATATGACCAAATTCTCCGGCTTTCTGATTCTGCCCGCAGAACAGTTTCCCATCTATACAGAATGCCCCACCCAGGGTATTATTCAGTGAAAGATATACTGCATTTCGGTATTGATGTAAATCCTCTGCCAGCATTGCTGCATTCGCATCATTTTCAAAATGAACCGGCACGGAAAATATCCTTTCCAGAAAACTCAGACTATAATTTTCCAGCTGCAATGCATGTGATTTCAGGATCATTCGTTCTTCCTGATTGAGAATACCCGGAATCGAAATCCCAATTCCGAGAAGATTTTCCGGATTTTCCATGTCCTCCAAAAATGCATGTGCCATTTCTGACAGTTTCATAAAATACTCCATATCCGGAGAGAATTTCAGCCTGGTGCGTTCCATTTTTTCTATTTCACAGTTAAAATTCAACAAGATCATAGCAATATGATTTGCTGTGATCATAATTCCCATACTATAACGATAAGACGGGTTCATACTGATTCTTTTTGCTTTGCGTCCACCCGTTGATTCATATTCTCCGCTCTCAATTACAATGTTTCTCTCTATCAGTTCATTGACATTATTCAGAACTGTAGGCATACTTAAATTCAGATTTTTTGATAATTCCACTTTTGAAGTATTGCGATTATGGATGATATATTTTACAATCTTTGATTTTGTAATATTCTTCTTCTCTGATCTTCCAGTCATTTCAAAACCCCTTTTATAAATGTTTTTACAAAAGAATCATACCTTTTCTTGCAATTTTTGTAAAGTATCTTTTTCTCTATCACAGTAAATGATAAAGTATCTGTGCTGCTTTTTCAATATTTGTCAGATCCACCGAAGAATAATTGATCACGTACGTGTTTTCAAAATTCCCATCTCTTTCACCATCAAAATAGTGGGACAGCGGTGCCAGTTTGATGCCTTTTCCCTTTGCTTCCGTTACGATCTCTTCCTCGCTTTTTTCTGTACGGATCTGCATCAGAAAATGTACCCCAGCCCCTTCTTCCCGGATGGTGACATATTTTCCAAGCGGCTCTTTCTGAAATACTTGCAGAATCGCATCTCTCTTTGTCTGATAGTAGTTCCTGAGCCGGTTGATATGCTTTTCAAAACTGCCGTTTTCCATGAATTTTGCCAATGTATACTGTTCAAAATTGGAAACAGTACAGGAATAGAACGAAAGTTTCTGATAAAAGATCTCCGTCAGCGTCAGCGGCAGCACCATATAGCTGATACGCACGGTTGATGCCAGCGTTTTCGTAAACGTATTCATATAGATAACACGATCTGACACATCAATACTCTGCAGCGTCGGAAATGGTTTCCCGGTCAGCCGCAGTTCGCTGTCATAATCATCTTCAATGATATAGTGATCCGGCGATTTGGCTGCCCAGCCAAGCAATTCGTAACGCCTGCTGACCGGCATCACGATCCCGGTTGGGAAATGATGCGACGGTGATGTGTGAATGACATCCACTCCTTTTTCTTCCAGTTCCCGGATGGATACACCATCCTGATCCAGCGTAACTTTGGCATATTCTACCTTCATATTTTCATAAATCCTGGCAATTTTATGATAGCCCGGATTCTCTACTCCATAGATCCGGTGATTTCCAAGAAGCTGTATCAGAAGTCCATGCAGATATTCTGTCCCCGCTCCGATGATGATCTGTTCCGGCTCGACCTGCATGGCACGGAACTCCTTTAAATACCGGGCAATCGCCTGTCGCAGCTCCAGGATCCCCCCGCAGGGCGGATTGATCATCAGCTGCTTCTGATTGTCATTTAAAACTTCCCGCACCGTCTTTGACCAGATGGTAAACGGAAAGATCTCGCTGTCCGTCTGATTGCTGGAAAAATCTGCAAAATAAGAAGTCGCTCCCCCTGTCAGCGTCAGCTGTTCCTTTCTGACCTTCTTCTTTTCCATGGTCGCACTGCTCAGATCTGAGACATAAAATCCCCGCTTTGGCATGGAATAAATATAACCTTCTGCCGATAATTGTCCATAGGCATTTTCCACTGTGATCACGCTTATGCCCAGATTTTTTGCAAAAGTACGCTTTGACGGCAGCTTCTCCCCTGCCTTAATCTTCCCTTGTGTTATGTCGTTTCGAATGCATTTATATAAATATTCATACATCGAATCTGACCCTGTATTTGTAAAACTGTATGTCAGCATCTGATTATTTTCTCCAATCTGACCTTACTGAATATATCTATTTTGGCAATTTTATAATAGTCACTTTTCCATTATAATTCGAAACCAGAAAAAAGTAAAGATTGCAAAAAACAAAGCAGGAGGTTTAAACATGAATACAACAAATGAAAGATATAAATTGAACAAAGAACTGGCACAGATGTTAAAAGGCGGCGTTATTATGGACGTCACCACACCGGAACAGGCAAAGATCGCTGAAGCTGCAGGTGCATGTGCAGTCATGGCTCTGGAGCGTATCCCGGCTGATATCCGTGCCGCAGGCGGCGTCTCCCGTATGAGCGACCCGAAAATGATCCAGGGCATCCAGAATGCTGTTTCTATCCCGGTTATGGCAAAATGCCGTATCGGACATTTCGTGGAGGCTCAGGTTCTCGAAGCGATCGAAATCGACTACATTGATGAGAGTGAAGTACTCTCCCCTGCCGATGATGTTTATCATATCAACAAACGCAACTTCCGTGTTCCGTTTGTCTGTGGTGCAAAAGACCTCGGAGAAGCTTTAAGACGTATCAACGAAGGTGCTTCCATGATCCGTACCAAAGGGGAACCGGGAACCGGAGATATCGTGCAGGCCGTACGCCACATGAGAAAAATGAACAGTGAAATTGCAAAGCTGACCAGTATGCGTGAAGATGAACTGTTTGAAGCTGCAAAAACACTGCAAGTTCCTTATGAACTGGTTGCCTATGTACATGACAACGGCAGACTTCCGGTTGTAAACTTCGCAGCCGGCGGTGTCGCTACTCCTGCCGACGCAGCCCTGATGATGCAGCTCGGTGCAGAAGGTGTCTTTGTAGGTTCCGGTATCTTCAAATCCGGAAATCCGGAAAAAAGAGCTGCTGCGATCGTAAAAGCAGTTACTAATTATACTGATGCAAAACTGATCGCCAAACTTTCCGAAGACCTCGGGGAAGCTATGGTCGGCATCAATGAACAGGAAATCGCCTTACTGATGGCAGAAAGAGGAAAATAATGACTGTTGCAGTTTTAGCACTCCATGGTGCTTTCGCAGAACATGAAAATGTATTGAAACGTCTCGGTGTCGACTGTATCGAGCTTCGCCAGGCAAAAGACCTGGAAACACCTTATGACGGCATCATTCTTCCCGGCGGCGAGAGCACCGTCCAGGGAAAGCTTTTAAAAGAGCTGGGCATGTTTGATACGATAAAAGAACAGATAGAAAACGGCATGCCGGTCCTTGCAACCTGTGCCGGGCTGATTTTGCTTGCCTCAGAGGTGGAAGGCCAGGAAGGATGTCACTTTGGAACAATCCCGATGTGCGTCCGCCGCAATGCCTATGGCAGACAGCTTGGAAGCTTCCATACCGTCGCTGAATTAAAAGGCGTTGGAGAAGTCCCGATGACCTTCATCCGTGCACCATATGTCGCAGAGACCGGAGATGGCGTGGAAGTCCTTGCCACGGTCGATGGGAAAATTGTCGGTGTGCAGTATAAAAATCAAATGGCATTTGCATTTCACCCGGAACTGGATAACGATACCAGGATTCATGAGAAGTTTGCAGCGATGGTTCGAGACAAATAAAAAATTTACGGAGGTTTGTATAAATGTGCAAATGAACGAATTCCCCGAAGGCACGCTCTCGCTACCTCACATTGGCAGCGGTACGTAAGCAACCAAAAT
>ENA-ORLU01002292-ORLU01002292.1-human-gut-metagenome-genome-assembly--contig:-NODE-2292-length-11469-cov-15.739027_pt1:0-2500 | contig 11469 bp, 14 predicted proteins | sample MGYA00243009_ERZ508833 | MGnify/ENA primary metagenome ERZ508833 (study PRJEB26277, sample SAMN04329763) | human gut metagenome | biome: human-associated habitat | host: Homo sapiens | place...
GTCGTGATGCCACTTAGTTTTCTCTATAATTCAAATTTCATGAGGTGAATGACCAACTATCTCTATGAAATGAGGTTAGATTAAACTGAGGCTGTGATATCCTCAACCCACTCATATCACCCTATCATTCAAATTCTGTGAGATCAACCATCAACTATCTCTATTTGGTACCATTTCCAACAATGATGTCTACATCATCTCTCTACACCCATCCTCTCCAATTTCGCTCCTATTCAAATTCCATGAGGTTCATATACATATGTTCCATGCTAGAATCAATTTCAGCTATGAAGACATTATCCACTCTTCATCTTCAATCATCCTCCATTCGTAGAGAGAACCATCAATCAAGGTTTTGTATATACTTATTATGGAAAAAGAAAGTGTGAAAGAAAGAAATGAGGAGGAGTCGAACCCGCGAGGGGATGCGTGTCCTCTTGTACAATCGCAGGAGTGACTGATGGAGATGTGTTTAGAAGAGATGGGGAGGGTCTAGGAGGGAGTCCCTAAGAGGTGTCTAGGAGTGTCTAAGGCATGTCTATGAGGTTGGATGAGTCCGTTTGGAGTGAGGAAGAAGAGTTCGAAGGAGAAACTCGGGAATCGGAGGTTTGGGGTAAAGGGGAAACGGTGGAAGGAGTTTCGACGAAATCGATTTCTGAGAGTTTGGGTGAGATGTGTGAAGTGTCATGACATCGCGTTAGTGTTGGTTTGAAATGAGGAGGAGTGGTAAAGAGAAGGAGAAAGTGGGGATAGAAGGATGTTAGTATGCAAGTATGAACACAACTTTCAGAACGGTGCTAGCTCGTCTGGGCTTGCGAGGAGATGCGTGAATGTGTGTGAAACTGAGTGTGGGAGATGTGTGAAAACTCTCTTAACAACGTAAACGACTCACTCTACTAGCCTCGCCCTATGACACCTCCCTTTAAGACATTAAGAAAGTTGAAAGTTGGTAGTGTTACTGTGAAGTGAGGAGAGCGAGTTAGACCGTGGGAACGGAGAATTGGGGAAAGGGGGTAAAGGGGAAACCGTGGAAGGAGTTTCATGGAAATTGAAATTTGAAAGTTTGGGTGAGATGTGTGAAGTGTGATGACATCGCGTTAGTGTTGGTTTGAAATGAGGAGGAGTGGTAGAGAGAAGGAGAAAGTTGCGCTAGAATAGTGTCAGTATAGGAGTATGAACACAACTTTCAGAACGGTGCTAGCTCGCTTGGTCATGCGAAAAAATGAGTTTGAAGTTGGTGGGTTGAATTCATAGGAACATCCTTAAGATCGTAAACGACCACCTCTACTAGACTTCTCCTATGACACCTCCCTTTAAGACATTAAGAAATTGTTCAGATGAAAGTTAAGTTGCGAAACGAGAAGTGGGAGTTACATCGTAGAAACGTGGAATTGTGGTAAGGGGGTAATGGAGTAACTGTGGAAGAAGTTTCGAGGAAAACGATTTTTGATGAGTTTTGGCGATGTGTGGAAAGTGTCGTGACTTCGCGTTAGTGTTGTTACGTAATGAGGAGGAGTGGTAGAGAGCAGGAGGAAGTTGCGTTAGGAAGGTGTTGGTGTGTGAGTATGAACACAACTTTCAGAACGTTGATAGCTCGTGTGGGTATGCGAGGAGAAGCGTTAGTAGTTTGTAGGGTGAGTTTGGGAGATGTGTGAAATTTGCTTAAGGATGTTACTGGGAGGGGTCAAGTAGAGTAGGTAGACCTAGGGGTCCACCAAGACATAAAGGGTTGAGTTTGAATAGGAATGGATGAAACATGGACAAGTGTACTAGACTCCGCCTATGACCCCTCCATGAAAGTCTTAAGGATTGGTGAGGTGGGAGTTTCATCGAAGGGTTGAAGCCTTATGTGAGATAGGATGAGTGTTAGAGAATGCGCCTATGACCCCTCCATCAAGACATTAAGGGTTGAGTTTGAATGGAAATTGTGGGTGATGGACTAGTGTACTAGCAATTCCTTATGACACCCTCCATCAAGACATTAAGGGTTGAGTTTGAATGGAAATTGTGGGTAATGGACTAGTGTACTAGCAATTCCTTATGATACCCTCCATCAAGACATTAAGGATGAAAATGAATAGGAATTCCAAGTGATGGACTAGTGTACTAGCAATTCCCTATGACACCCTCCATCAAGACATTAAGGATGAGAATGAATAGGAATTCCAAGTGATGGACTAGTGTACTAGCAATTCCTTATGACACCCTCCATCAAGACATTAAGGATGAAAATGAATAGGAATTCCAAGTGATGGACTAGTGTACTAGCCTCACCCGTGCAAACCCTCCATCAAGACATTAAGAAAGTCAAAGTCAATAGAAATCCCAAAACATGGACACCTCTACTAGCCTCACCCTATGACACCCTCCATCAACACCTTAAGACTCTAGGTCTCCCTCACCCGTGCAAACCCTCCATCAATATGAATAGGAATTCCAATGCTCGTAAAGTTGGTAGAGAGTGACGAAAGTGATCTTAAAGACTGCTATTAGTATTACA
>ENA-ORLU01002292-ORLU01002292.1-human-gut-metagenome-genome-assembly--contig:-NODE-2292-length-11469-cov-15.739027_pt1:10000-11469 | contig 11469 bp, 14 predicted proteins | sample MGYA00243009_ERZ508833 | MGnify/ENA primary metagenome ERZ508833 (study PRJEB26277, sample SAMN04329763) | human gut metagenome | biome: human-associated habitat | host: Homo sapiens...
ATGAGATGGGTGAGAAGACAAGTCATGGGTGTGAGAACACAGGGATGACGAAGTGAGCAGTGTGAGGAAGAACACTCCAGAACCTTCCTCCATAAGAGTGAGGACACAGGGATGACGAAGTGAGCAGTGAGGAAGAACACTCCAGAAACTTCCTCCATAGGAGTGTCATTGAACACGACCATTACTCGCTTCGCTCGTAACCTTCGCTCGTGACCATCACTCGCTTCACTCGTGACCATCGCAATCAAATCAACACTCACCATCATTCCTCCCTCTCCATTGATATGGACCCTCCACCTACCATCAACGATGGGCCGATCCATTCACGATGAAACCATGGAATGAGTAAGGGTGGTCTTACTATCCATTGAGCAGACATCGGGAATGAATCGACTGTGAGAAACACAACATCGGAGATGCGATGATGGAGAACAAACAGCTTTGGAGGAGGAGAGAAGGATAGTGAGTGGAATGGAAGTCTCTTCTTGGGTCGGAAGGGACTTGAGGATAGGGTGGTGTGTGGAAGAGAAGGAGAGAGGAGGGGAAAGGAGAGGAGAGGAGGAAGAAGAGAGGGAATGAATCTATCTCTCTCTACTACTCCCCATCAACTCCCCTGCGGGGCTTACACCCTGCGGGGATACACTCTCCAACCACTCTCCAAACACACTACCACTCAACCCCTATCCATCGAACCCAGACCCAAAAATGGGGGATCCCCACCTCCTCCCCACCAGGGGAAAGGGAGGAAAAAGAGGAGGAAAAGGGCACTTTCTACACATACTATCCTCTATTTTTCTCTCTGGGGGAGAACCCCCAGACCCCCCCTTCTAACTGGGACGCGCAAGAAAAAGACAAGAAAAGCGAGGGCGCGCGTTAACTTGACAAGCCGGACAAAATCAATAGATCTCAATGAGACGAGTTGATTGGCACTGTCCGTTTCAACGTAGCTCGCCTCCCCGCGGAGATAGAGAGGGTCAAAGTTGGCAACTTCAGGTGGGGTGTAGAAAGGGTAGGGGTGGGGTAAAGAGGGGTAGTAGTGGGGCAAAGTAGGATGAGGAGGGCATGAAGTTCGAAATGAGTAAGTTGAGTAGAAAGTTGGCTTGCGATGAATGATGGCGATGAACATGAGGTGCCGAGACCAAAGTTGGTCAGGACGGGCTGTAGATTGTTTTGACATAGGGATTGAGTGTGGGAGGGAGATACACGGGGAGAATGAAGTATTGCTGAAAGTGAAATTTTGTGAGGGGAAGGGGTGTTCGTCTCTATGAAATGAGGTTTGGAGAGATGATGGGTGATGATGATGATGTGATGAAGTGTGTGTGGGAGTGAAATTTTGTGAGGGGAAGGGGTGTTCGTCTCTATGAAATGAGGTTTGGAGAGATGATGGGTGATGTCGTGATGCCACTTAGTTTTCTCTATAATTCAAATTTCATGAGGTGAATGACCAACTATCTCTATGAAATGAGGTT
>ENA-ORLU01002293-ORLU01002293.1-human-gut-metagenome-genome-assembly--contig:-NODE-2293-length-11469-cov-3.922489_pt1 | contig 11469 bp, 3 predicted proteins | sample MGYA00243009_ERZ508833 | MGnify/ENA primary metagenome ERZ508833 (study PRJEB26277, sample SAMN04329763) | human gut metagenome | biome: human-associated habitat | host: Homo sapiens | place: USA...
ACACCCTGCAGACGATATACACGCTGTACTTCACGGATCATATAATCCTGAACTGCACGTACACCCTTAATTCTCAGGATATCATGCGGATTTACGCTACCTTCTGTAAGTTCATCACCTGCTTCAAGGATCTGTCCGTCTGTGATCTTGATACGGGATCCGTATGGAATAAGGTAAGTCTTGGATTCACCTGTTTCCTGATCTGTAACGATAACTTCACGTTTCTTCTTAGTGTCATTGATAACAGCAACACCAGGAATCTCTGTGATGATGGCAAGACCTTTCGGCTTTCTTGCCTCAAAAAGCTCCTCGACACGAGGAAGACCCTGTGTGATATCTCCACCGGCAACACCACCACTGTGGAAAGTACGCATGGTAAGCTGTGTACCTGGCTCACCGATAGACTGAGCAGCGATGATACCGACAGATTCACCAACCTGTACCGGCTCGCCGGTTGCAAGGTTCGCACCGTAACATTTCGCACAGATACCAACTTTACATTTACATGTAAGGATTGTACGGATCTTAACTTTCTCGATAGATCCGCCTGTCTGGTTGTCCACGCCTTCTTTCATGATGCGGGCAGCACGTTTCGGTGTGATCATATGGTTGGCTTTTACGATAACTTCGCCATCTTTATTCTTAATTGTCTCACAGGAGAAACGACCTGTGATACGCTCCTGAAGTCCTTCGATCTCTTCTTTACCATCTACAAAAGATTCTACATACATACCTGAGATCTCATCTCTGTTTTCACAGCAGTCTGTCTCACGTACGATCAGATCCTGAGAAACGTCAACCATACGTCTTGTCAGGTAACCTGAATCGGCTGTACGAAGAGCGGTATCGGACATACCTTTTCGAGCTCCATGGGCAGACATGAAGTATTCCAGTACGTCAAGACCTTCACGGAAGTTAGACTTGATAGGCAGCTCGATGGTGTGACCGGTTGTATCGGCCATCAGTCCTCGCATACCTGCAAGCTGTTTGATCTGTTTATCGGAACCACGGGCACCGGAGTCAGCCATCATGAAGATGTTGTTGTATTTATCAAGTCCGGACAACAGAGCATGTGTCAGCTCATCATCAGTCTTATTCCATGTATCAACAACTTCTTTGTAACGCTCTTCTTCAGTGATAAGACCACGTTTGTAGTTCTTTGTGATAAGGTCTACTGTATCCTGAGCCTGTTTGATCATCTCCGGTTTCTGCGGCGGAACGGTCATATCGGCAATGGCAACAGTCATGGCTGCACGTGTGGAATACTTGTAACCTGTAGCTTTGATCGCATCAAGAACCTCAGCAGTCTTTGTAGCACCGTGAGTATTGATAACTTTTTCAAGAATCTGTTTCAGCTGTTTCTTGGCTACCAGGAAGTCAACCTCAAGAAGAAGTTCATTTCCCGGAACACTTCTGTCTACGAAACCAAGATCCTGTGGAAGGATTTCGTTAAACAGGAAACGTCCAAGTGTAGACTCTACTGTACCGGTCAGAACGGATCCGTCCGGCATTGTCTTGCTGCAGCGAACATGGATTCTGGACTGCAGTGTGATTACTTTATTCTCATAAGCAAGGATTGCTTCGTTTACGCTCTTGAAGAACTTGCCTTCACCCTTGTTTCCAGGTCTTTCCTGAGTCAGATAGTAGATACCAAGTACCATATCCTGTGAAGGAACGGCTACAGGACCACCATCAGAAGGTTTCAGCAGGTTGTTCGGTGATAACAGAAGGAAACGGCACTCTGCCTGTGCTTCCTGTGAAAGCGGAAGATGTACGGCCATCTGGTCACCATCGAAGTCGGCGTTGAATGCGGTACAAACCAGCGGATGCAGTTTGATCGCTTTACCTTCTACCAGGATCGGCTCAAATGCCTGAATACCCAGACGATGCAGTGTAGGAGCACGGTTCAGCATAACCGGATGCTCTTTGATTACTTCTTCCAGAACGTCCCATACTTCCGGCTGAAGTCTCTCTACCATTTTCTTTGCGTTTTTAATATTATGTGATGTTCCGTTTGCTACCAGCTCTTTCATAACGAAAGGTTTAAACAGCTCGATTGCCATTTCTTTCGGCAGACCGCACTGATAAATTTTCAGTTCCGGTCCTACGACGATAACGGAACGTCCGGAATAGTCAACTCGTTTTCCGAGCAGGTTCTGACGGAAACGTCCGGATTTACCTTTCAGCATATCGGACAGAGATTTCAGAGCACGGTTACCAGGTCCGGTTACCGGTCTTCCTCTTCGACCGTTATCGATCAGGGCATCTACTGCTTCCTGAAGCATACGTTTTTCGTTTCTGACGATAATATCCGGTGCTCCAAGCTCCAGCAGTCTCTTCAGACGGTTGTTACGATTGATGATTCTTCTGTACAGGTCGTTCAGGTCAGAAGTTGCAAATCTTCCTCCGTCCAGCTGTACCATAGGACGCAGATCCGGCGGAATAACCGGGATAACAGTCATGATCATCCACTCCGGACGGTTGCCGGACTCACGGAATGCTTCTACAACTTCCAGTCTCTTGATGATTCTTGCACGTTTCTGTCCGGTAGCTTCTTTTAAGCCTCTTTTCAGCTCTTCGGATTCTTTTTCCATGTCGATGGCTTCCAGAAGCTCTTTGACAGCTTCTGCACCCATGCCGACACGGAATGTCATACCGTATTTTTCTCTGGCTTCCTGGAACTCTCTCTCAGTCAGTACCTGTTTGTACTGCAGTTCGCTGGTTCCTTTATCCAGAACGATGTAGTTGGCAAAATACAGTACTTTTTCCAGTACTCTCGGTGACAGATCCAGCATCAGTCCCATTCTGGAAGGGATACCCTTAAAGTACCAGATATGAGATACCGGAGCTGCCAGCTCGATATGTCCCATACGCTCACGGCGTACACTTGATTTTGTTACTTCAACTCCGCATCGGTCACAGATAACACCTTTGTAGCGGATTTTTTTATATTTACCACAGTGACATTCCCAGTCTTTGCTTGGTCCGAAGATTCTTTCGCAGAACAGACCATCTTTTTCCGGTTTCAGCGTACGGTAGTTGATGGTTTCCGGTTTCAGGACTTCACCATGTGACCATTCTCTGATCTTATCAGGAGATGCTAAACCGATTTTAATGGCATCAAACGTAATTGGCTGATACGTTTCATTATTTGTTGTTTCTGGCATGTATGGTTTCTCCTTTCACTTCCGGCTTACTCTTCCTCGAAAACTTCATCCGGGCTGAAGATTGCTTCATCCGGTGCGGACTCTTCCTGTACATCAACCAGCTCGTCGCCTTCAAACTCCTGTTTGGTATAGCCGTACTCGCCGAAAGAGGACTCCTCTTTTCTGTTGTAATCTTTGTTGTCGCCCTCGATGACAGAACGTAAGTCTGTGTCTCCATAGTCAACAGTTTCCATAAGTTCTACTTCCGTCTGGTCCTCCTTGAGCACTTTGACATCCAGACCAAGAGACTGAAGCTCTTTGATCAGAACTTTGAAGGACTCCGGAATACCAGGTTCAGGGATGTTTTCACCCTTGATGATCGCTTCATAAGTCTTAACACGTCCGACAACATCATCCGATTTAACAGTCAGGATCTCCTGCAGTGTATAAGAAGCACCATATGCTTCCAGAGCCCAAACCTCCATCTCTCCGAAACGCTGTCCGCCGAACTGAGCTTTACCACCCAGAGGCTGCTGTGTTACCAGGGAGTACGGGCCTGTGGAACGTGCATGGATCTTATCGTCTACCAGGTGATGCAGTTTCAGATAATGCATGTGTCCGATGGTTACCGGGCTGTCGAAATATTCTCCGGTACGTCCGTCACGCAGTCTTACTTTACCGTCTCTTGACAGCGGTACGCCTTTCCAGAGTGCTCTGTGGTCACGGTTGTCATACAGATACTGCAGAACTTCCGGCAGAAGCTCTTCGCCATGTTTCTTTTCAAATTCTTCCCACTCCAGATTGACATAATCGTTTGCCAGATCCAGTGTGTCCATAATGTCTACCTCGTTTGCACCGTCAAATACTGGTGTTGAGATATTGAATCCAAGTGCTTTTGCAGCCAGGCTCAGATGGATCTCCAGGACCTGACCGATGTTCATACGAGACGGCACACCCAGCGGATTCAGTACGATATCCAGCGGACGGCCATTTGGCAGGAACGGCATATCTTCAACAGGAAGGACACGGGAAACCACACCCTTGTTACCATGACGACCGGCCATCTTGTCACCTACAGAGATCTTTCTCTTCTGTGCAATGTAAATTCTTACGGACTGATTTACACCCGGTGCCAGCTCGTCACCATTTTCTCTTGTAAAGACTTTTGCATCTACGACAATACCATATTCACCATGCGGTACTTTCAGGGAAGTATCACGTACTTCACGTGCTTTTTCTCCGAAGATTGCACGCAGCAGACGCTCTTCTGCTGTCAGCTCTGTCTCGCCCTTCGGTGTTACTTTTCCGACCAGAATATCACCGGCACGCACTTCTGCACCGACACGGATGATACCACGCTCATCCAGATCTTTCAGTGCTTCATCACCGACACCAGGAACGTCACGTGTGATCTCTTCCGGTCCCAGTTTGGTATCACGTGCTTCTGCTTCGTATTCCTCGATATGGACAGATGTGTATACATCGTTCATAACCAGTCTCTCACTCAGCAGAACGGCATCCTCGTAGTTGTAACCTTCCCAGGTCATGAATCCGATCAGAGGGTTCTTACCAAGAGCGATTTCGCCGTTGGATGTGGAAGGACCGTCTGCGATAACCTGTCCGGCAGCAACTCTGTCGCCCTTGAAAACGATCGGACGCTGATTGTAGCAGTTACTCTGGTTGCTTCGTGAAAACTTGGTCAGACGATACTCATCTCTTGTACCATCATCGTTGCGAACCACGATACGTTTGGATTCAGAAGACTCGATCGTACCATTTTTCTTTGCAACCACACATACACCGGAGTCAACCGCTGTCTTTTCTTCCATACCGGTTCCTACTACAGGAGCTTCGGTTGTCAGAAGCGGTACAGCCTGACGCTGCATGTTAGATCCCATCAGAGCTCGGTTTGCGTCGTCGTTCTGCAGGAACGGAATCAGTGCAGTAGCCACGGAGAACACCTGCTTAGGTGATACGTCCATATAATCAAATTTATTTCTTTCGTAATCCTGTGTCTCCTCACTGTAACGACCGGATACGTTCTTATTAATGAAATGACCTTCTTCATCAAGAGGTGTATTCGCCTGTGCTACATGGTAATTATCCTCTTCGTCCGCAGTCATATATACTACTTCATCTGTGACACGCGGATTCTTAGGATCTGTTTTATCGATTTTACGATATGGTGCTTCGATGAAACCATATTCGTTGATCTTTGCATAAGATGCCAGTGAGTTGATCAGACCGATGTTCGGTCCTTCAGGCGTCTCGATAGGACACATTCTTCCGTAGTGGGAATAGTGTACATCTCGAACCTCGAATCCGGCTCTGTCTCGTGACAGACCGCCAGGACCCAGGGCGGATAAACGTCTCTTGTGTGTCAGCTCACCCAGTGGGTTGTTCTGATCCATGAACTGGGACAGCTGGGAAGATCCGAAGAATTCTTTCACGGCTGCTGTCACCGGTTTGATGTTGATCAGAGACTGTGGAGAAATGCCTTCCAGATCCTGTGTTGTCATTCTTTCACGAACGACTCTCTCCAGTCTGGAAAGACCGATACGGTACTGGTTCTGCAGCAGTTCTCCGACTGCACGGATACGACGGTTGCCCAAGTGGTCGATATCGTCGTCATGGCCGATGCCGTACTCCAGATGCATGTTATAGTTAATAGAAGCAAAAATATCTTCTTTTGTGATATGCTTCGGAATCAGCTCATGGATATTTTTGTGGATCGCATCCTTAATATCTTCTTCGCTGGCGTTTTCTTCCAGTATTTTTTGCAGTACCGGATAATATACTAATTCTGTAACACCTGCAGATTCCGGATCAAAGTCAACCCATTCGCCAAGGTCTACCATCATATTGGAGAGAACCTTTACGTTACGCTGCTCTGTCTGGATCCATACAAACGGAACGCCTGCATTCTGGATCTTGTTTGCAAGTGCTTTATCTACTTCTGTACCAGCCTCAGCCAGGATCTCACCGGTAGACTCGTCTACAACATCCTCAGCCAGAACCTGTCCGCAGATGCGGTTGCGAAGCAGCAGTTTTTTGTTGAATTTATAACGTCCGACTTTTGCAAGGTCATATCTTCTCGGATCGAAGAACATGCTTGTGATCAGGCTCTCTGCACTGTCAACTGCCAGCGGTTCGCCCGGACGGATCTTTTTGTACAGCTCGAGCAGACCTTCCTGATAGCTCTCGGAAGTATCTTTTGTCAGGCTGGCAAGGATTTTCGGTTCTTCACCGAACAGATCGATGATCTCCGCATTGGTTCCGTAGCCAAGTGCACGGATCAGAACGGTGATCGGCACCTTTCTGGTTCTGTCTACACGAACATAGAAAATGTCATTGGAGTCTGTCTCATATTCCAGCCATGCACCACGGTTCGGAATAACGGTAGAAGAATACAGTTTTTTACCCAGTTTATCATGTGCGATTGCATAATAGATGCCAGGAGAACGTACCAGCTGGCTGACGATTACTCGCTCTGCACCGTTGATCACGAAGGTACCGGTTGCTGTCATCAATGGCAGATCTCCCATAAAGATCTCATGCTCATTGATTTCATCGTTCTCTTTATTATGAAGTCTTACTTTTACTTTCAAAGGTGCAGCATATGTTGCGTCACGTTCTTTACATTCTTCGATTGAATATTTTACGTCATCTTCGCACAGCGTGAAATCCACAAATTCCAGGCTCAGCTTGCCGCTGTAGTCTGTAATTGGCGAGATATCATCAAAAACCTCTTTGAGTCCAGATTCCAGGAACCATTTATAAGAGTCCACCTGTATTTCGATCAGGTTAGGCATCTCAAGAACCTCTTTCTGTCTGGAATAACTCATACGGAAGCTTTTGCCGCTTTTAATTGGACGTATTCTGTTTTTCTCCATTGACATTTCACCCCTGTTCTTTCTATCTAAAAAATTCAAGTCACTTTTGGCACTTTTGGGCATAGTTATACCAAAAAGCATACACTTTCACAATAGTGCACTTTCCATACTACCACGTCTGTTTGTCAATGTCAAGTATCTTTTTTATTGACGCAAAAACCGGCCAGGATTACTCCTGACCGGTGCAAGTTCTGTTTTACAAAAAAGCAGTTACAATTATTTAAGAGTAACTTTTGCTCCTTCTGCTTCCAGTTTTGTTTTGATGTCTTCAGCTTCTGCTTTAGATGCAGCTTCTTTCAGAACCTTAGGAGCTCCGTCAACTACTGCTTTCGCTTCTTTCAGTCCCAGACCAGTTACTTCACGAACAACTTTGATAACTTTAACTTTGTTAGCACCAACTTCTGTCAGTTCTACGTCAAACTCATCTTTTTCTTCAGCTGCTGCTTCACCAGCACCTGCTGCTGCAACTACAACACCTGCTGCTGCAGATACACCAAATTCTTCCTCACATGCTTTTACTAAATCATTTAACTCTAATACAGATAACTCTTTGATAGCTTCGATAAATTCAGCTGTTGTCAATTTTGCCATTTTATTTTCCTCCATTATTTTTATTTTTTCAGGCGGCATTTTCTATGCGGCCTCTGTGATGATTCTTATTCTTATGCTTCTTCCTGTTTCTCTGCAATCTGGCTGATAACGCGTGCAAAGTTTGCGATCGGAGACTGGATGCTTCCAAGCAGTTTGCCCAGCAGTTCTTCTCTTGAAGGAATGCTTGACAGTGCTGTGATACCTGCCTCATCGTAGTAAGCGTCTTCTACAACACCTGCAACGAGTTTCAGTGCTTTCACATCTTTTGCATATTTAGCCAGGATTCTTGCAGGAGCAGTTGCATCATCTTTGCTGATAGCGATTGCGTTCGGTCCTTCCAGATGTTTGCAAAGTTCTTCACAAGGTGTGCCTTTGAATGCAAACTTCATCATTGTGTTTTTGTACACTTTGTAAGAAACACCGGCTTCTCTCAGCTCTTTACGCATTGCAGTATCCTGCTCTACGGTGATTCCGCTGTAAGTAACCAGTACGATGGAAGCCGCATCTTTGATCGCCTCACTGATCTCTGCCACGATCGGCTGTTTCTGTTCTACTTTTGCCATTAACTTTTACCTCCTTATAGATTCTGCCCGGTGTGCCATAAAAGCCCACCACTGAATATTCTGGGAGGAATTCATAACAATGAAAAACCTCTCTGTCAAACTAACAGAGAGGTTCTGTAATCATTCTTTTAAGAATTCTTCACTCCTCGGCAGGCGTTTTAACCTTATGCCTAACGGCACCTGCTGTCTCTGGCAGTTTTCTGTAAAACTATAGCACATCTGCCACTGTTATGTCAAGGAGTTTTTACATTTTTCTGATTAAGAATTTTTGTATTTTTTTCTGACCACTTTTGACCAGTTGCTCTGCATTTTCTTACCGCCCGCTTTTTTATAAGTCCGGATCTTGTAATAGTAAGTTTTTCCTTTGCGTGCCTTCTTGTCAAGATAACTCTGGGTCTTTCCCTTTTTCACAACATGGATCTTTTTATATCCGCTCTTTTTCTTTGTGGATCGATAAATATAATATCCATTTGCACCGGATACTTTTTTCCAGGTGATCCGGATCCCTTTTTTCGTTGCTTTTGCTTTTACATTTCTGACAGCTTTCGGTCTGGTCACAGTCGGTTTTGCCGGTGCTGCCGGCGTTTGAGTTTCCGTCTGTTTTTTATTATCCGACGGTTTGTTTACTGTTTCACTTTCCGATTCTTTTTCTGATTCTTTTTCCGATTCCGTTGTTGTCTCTTTCTGCGTTTCACTCTCTGTTTCGCTTTCTTTCTGTGCATCTGCCGGGATTTTGAATGCAGTAACAGAATGCGGAGCCAGGCTGTATTTTGCTGTTTTCTCTGTTACGGAAATCTTTGTTTTCTGTACATCTACTTTATTTGGATTTGCCTGTGTGTTTTCATCCAGCACATCATCCGATGTCAGATACCATATCTGAAGATCTTTTCCTGTCAGGTCTTTTCCGTCTATGATCAGATTTACATCTGTTCTTTCATCTCTGCTGTTATTCACAACCGTAAGATAAACATTCCCCTGTTCATCTTTTGAGGAAATTGCTTTTACAAGCGGAACATTGTACCCCTTATAGGTATAACAGGTCACATTTCCTTCAATTTTCTGGCCAATCTGCGTTGTTCCTGTCATATTATTGAAAATGGAAAACATTTTTGCAGAAGGGGTCGACACAAAATCGGTCGTTCCATCGTTTTGTTTGATTGCCTGGATCACACACTGAGAGCCCGATCCAAGGTTATCTGCTCCATATGGATAATCAACCAGACAATGTTTGTTGATATAAGGTGTTCCAAAGCCAATGTAATCAATCATTTCATTTGCAATGTAAACAGCATGTCCGATTCCACGGACAAACTGGGTATTATGGTTATATACGCCAAACTCAGACAGAACCGGCACTTTCCCCATTCCAGGTGCATACTGATTCATCGCATCCACCAGTGCTTTTACACGAGGCATATTGTACTGCAATGACCGTCCGAGCACTTTTTCATAGAACTCCGGATCATTGTCTGCAATGACTCCACCGCTTGTATCACTGTACGGATGGATAACAACACCATCGTAATAATTATTATAGCCTTTCTGTGCCATTTTCTGCACAAAAGAAACCTGATTGCCGCTTCCGCAGTATACCTGGATCTCCATCCCCAGTTCATCGGCAATCTTGTTCATCGCCTGATAATACGACACAAATCCATCACGGTCACTCTGGTAAGATGCGGTGATTGCCTTTCCTGACTGTGGAATATTTCCATTTATTCCATCACCAAATGTAATTTTACCTGTTTTGCTGTCTACAGTGCAGACATTCTGTGCCCCCTTGCCTTCCAGGGAATCCACGATCTGCCACTGTGTTCCGCCTACATAGACAGCCACAGAATTTTCTACTGCCGGTGTATAACGTACATAGCGAACCTGATTTGCTGTTCCATCACTGTTTGTGGCCTGATCTCTCCAGTCCTCTTCCTTAACCGTCCTGGTATTCTGACCGAAAGTCATTCTGCCGCCGTCAATATAAGCATCCATCCAGTCAGTGTTTCCTCTGCCGTCCATCCAGTAGGTCTGTCTGTAATAACCAATTTCATTTCCGATTTCAAAACGTGTTACACCATAAGGTTTCGGATGCCCATTGGCTGCACGCACTTCTGCCCAGTCTACGCCACCGTTTGGGTTCGTCACATCACCGTCTGCCGGTGCATTTAAGTATTCGATCAAATCTGCCGCATCTGCTGCACTTCCCTGACCCATGCCATAAACCCAGACCGCCTCTGCTTTGATATCATCGTAAATCCAGCTCATTGCCTCATCCAGCCCGAAATTCGGTGTGATCGGATCAGATGTTTCCGGAAGTCCATGTACTGTTTTCTTTCGCTGCTCTGCAGGTCCGATGCTGCGTTTCCAGTCAAACAGATTGGATACCGTTCCACCTGGATAACGTACAGAACCAAAATGTGCTTCTTTTACATATTCATTAAATTTAGCTTCCACTTTCTTTTCTGATGCGTTCCATGAGCTGTAAGCATTATTATGATAACGATGATTGATGCCAAACATTGCTTTTGAGATTTCACGCACTTCTTTGGAAGTATCCACCGTAATGTCTATGTTCGTGACAGCATTTTCAGAATAAACCTTGTAAATACTCTGGATCTGTGCCGGTGTCATCACTTTTTTATAATAACGCACTTCATCCATATATCCTTTGAAACCCGTTTTTTCAGTAGCATTCTTATGATTTCCGATCAGGAGATCCGTGAGTGCATCTACATAACTACCGTCCAACGTGTTTTCGTTTACCAGTTTTCCATTGATATAAAACTGTGCTTTTTTCGCCGTATGGCTGCTTGTAAATGCCACATGCACCCATTTGCCTCCGGCTACCGGGCTCTTGCTCAGCACATCGCTGGCTGTCACATAAGTTCCAAGTTTCATATTGGAATCCAGATAGAGGATACTCCGTCCCTCCCCTGTCTGCTGAAACAGATATTTTTTGTCCGTGCTGCCGCCAAACATATCGTCATCGCATTTGATCCATGCCATCAGCGTGACATCATCCTGAGCTGCATTGACTGCATCTGGCAGTTTCAGCGAAGATGCAGATGTTCCATCAAAATATGCCGCACTTCCCGAAATACCTTCGCTCTCTTTTCTGGTAACTCCGCTGCCCTGCACTTCCACTTTCTGGGCAGACTGTGATGCACTGTTCGTGGTCAGGGCATCCTCAAAATTCAGATAAACAGACAGACCTTCTCTCAGGTCATCCGCTTCTTCCGCCGCAAACACTTCGTTATAATTATAACCCCCCGTGCCCGGCAC
>ENA-ORLU01002298-ORLU01002298.1-human-gut-metagenome-genome-assembly--contig:-NODE-2298-length-11452-cov-2.160527_pt1 | contig 11452 bp, 9 predicted proteins | sample MGYA00243009_ERZ508833 | MGnify/ENA primary metagenome ERZ508833 (study PRJEB26277, sample SAMN04329763) | human gut metagenome | biome: human-associated habitat | host: Homo sapiens | place: USA...
GCGCACAAGGCGCACAACAACAAAGTAAATTTTCTAATCATAGCTTTTAAATTTTAAGTCAGTATAATTGGTTCTTTTGTGTTATTCAAAATTCGGAAAAGCAACAACAGGTGTTTGATTATGCAGGGGACATTTGTCGGATGCAAGGCGCCATGCTCTGCTTGCTTGATCTTACTCGCAACACTTTAGCGTTTGCAAATGTATATATTTAAATCTTATCACAATACAAAAATCCGTTTTTTTTCTCAGACCCCACGGCTTTTTCATTTAAAACGCTTAAAACAAAATGCTTTTATCCAGCTGTCAGCAGCTAATATCACACAGCGACGAAGCCGCGAAATTCTGATTTTTTTCTCCTCCTGTGCGCATAGCGGATAGGGGGAGCACGGCTGTAGCCGGGAGGGGGTTAGAACCCGGCAACCGAGCGGAATGGACAAGCGTTCTTCAGACAAAGATTAAATGAAAGAGCCGTGTTCAGAACAGTTTTTTTGGCAACAAAGGGAAATCCTGCACCGCAAGACTTCCCTTTGTTGCCGCATACGCAGACAGTATATTATTCCAGAATCAGGATTTCGCGACCCGCAAAATCCATCTTGTCTGAAATGACGACCTCTTTTCCTGTCAAAACGTCCCTGAACTTGTCGCCGGGACGCATGACTTCCGCATAACGCGACATATCAATTCCTTCCAGCTTTTCGTCTACGCCGTTCATCAGGACTATCACCCGACGGTCGGCCGACTTCCGCTCATAGACATACAGCAGATTCGACGGCATGAAATGACGCGTCGTGCCTTCGGAAATGGCTGTGTTACCCTGACGCCAATGCAGCAGACGGCTCATAAAGTCAAACGCCTCGTTCTGCATCGCCGTGCGCCCATCCGCTGAAAATTCATTATGTCCGTCGCCGGGAAATCCGCCGGGCACATCAAGACGGATATTGCCGTCGCCTTTTTCCTTCGTTCCGTGCATCAGCAGCTCGCTGCCGTAATAAATCTGAGGAATGCCGCGCGATGTAAGCAGGAACGTCTGAGCCTGCTTCCATTGCGCCAGATTAGAGGGCATTTCCTTCAGGAAACGGTCCGTGTCGTGATTGTCCAGAAAAATCAGCAAGTTCTTCGGATCGGAATAGACCATATCAAGTGCCAGATGATCATAGAGGCGGTTCAAGCCTTCAGCCCATGGTAAGGTCTTTTCGGTGAACGCATCACGGCTGAGCATGAAAAACGGGAAATCCATCACCGTCTTCAGCTCCGTATTCATCGGATTCAGCACATTGCCCCGCTGCATATAGGAAATGCTGGGCGCATCGGCAAGCCAGCTTTCCCCGACAATGTTGAAGTTCGGATATCCCGCAAGCACTGCCTTGTTCCATCGTGCCATCCCGCCCATATCCGCATAAGGATAGGTATCCATCCGTATACCGTTGATTTTTGCATACTCTATCCACCAGATGGAGTTTTGAATCAGATAGGTCATCAAATGGACATTGCGTTGGTTCAGGTCGGGCATCAACGGCACAAACCATCCGTTGACTGTCAAGTCAAGGTCATAGTCGCTCACGTAAGGGTCATGATTCGTGTTCAGCCTGAAATTGGTCTGCTTGTAACGTTTCGGAAATTCCCCCTTGCCGCCGCGCACAAGTTCACCCACCGTCTTCAGTTCTTCTGGAGTCAACGGAGCATTGAGCCAATCGCGGGCCGGCATGTCCGCCAGCCATGGATGATCGAGTCCGCAATGATTGAATATCATGTCCATCACCACCTTTATGCCGCGCTTGTGGCATTCGGCAATCAGTCGGCGATAATCTTCGTTTGTTCCGAACCGCGGATCTACACGATAATAGTCGGTCGTGGCATAGCCATGGTAGGAGCCGCCGGGCATGTCGGTTTCCAATACCGGCGTGAGCCAGATGGCCGTCACGCCCAATTGCTCGATATAGTCAAGATGGTCCATGATTCCTTTCAGGTCACCGCCATGGCGTGCGCCAAGATCGCTCCGGTCTGCCTTCTCGGGATTTTTCAAGCCTTTCACTTCGTTATTCTCCGGATTTCCGTCGGCAAAACGGTCGGGCATCATCAGATAGAGGGCGTCCGACGAATCGAAACCGACATAGTCCGCACCCGCCTTATCCCGGGCCAGAAGCTCATAGGATGCCTTGACTTTCTGCTTCCCTGACTTAAAGACAATGTCCATCGTTCCTGGCTTGGCGTCGTCGGTTACGCTCAGATACAGCAACTGATAGTTCGGACTGTCGAGGCGCACCACCGAATCGATATCCACTCCCTTGTAGGAGATTTCGGGAACAGCGTCGCGAATATTTTCACCGTTCACCATAATTTGCAACTGCTGCGACTCCATGCCGGTCCACCACATCGGTGGATCCATCCTGTCGACAGTCGTCTTCGCCTGCCCGGTCAGCGATTCCAGCGCAAGAACGGACAACAACAAAATACTTTTTCTCATAGGTAAATATGTTTTATTGAAATATTTGCCTTAAAATTACGTATATTTTTTTGTTCTGCAAAATAACCATCGAAAACCCATCCGAAACTTAAAAATGAAAACAAACTGCCATCTGCATCCGAACTGACGATACAGAATGGCAGTTTGCCAAGCGGTGACGCTATATCATTTCTTCCGTACCGAGCATTTTCCATGAATGATTTCCCCCTCATCGGTCAACCCTTCGATGCGCACTTCATAGGATGGAGTATCGGCATCTGTTGTGTAGAAAGAGAATTCCGAGAGACCGCCATCAGTGAATCCGACGCATGGATTCCAATAGAGCGTCGGCCTCAAGTCGGGAATCGTTGAGGCCGCAGCTTCCGGCGTGTCGTAGGAAGGCGAATAGAATGTCGCTTTCTTTTGGTAGCCGAGCGGCGTGACGGATACGAAATCACATTGCGATTCCGCCCGCAGCTCGTTTCCCCGTTTGGTTGTCAGGGCAATCACTCCGCCTGAAGTGCCTTTATATCCGAAGAGCACAGCTTCCGCAGGACGGATGAAGTCGACTCTTCGAATCAGTTCGAATGGCACTTGATTGATTACCTCGAGAGCCGGAAGCGAATTATTCAGTGAATAGCCGGATGCCTCTGATATGATTGCCGAGTTTTCCGCCGGGACATACTGCGGAACTTGGTCGATGTAGACCGCGACATGATTCCCTCTGAATGAATATGTTTTTCCGATGAGAAGCAAGCCGGGAATCGAACGGAGCACCTCCTCTACGCTTGTCGCCTTTTCCTCCTCCATCTCTTTCCAGCCGAAAGAGCGGAATGCCAGAGCTTCAAATTTGTCTTCCGGTTGCGGAGGACGGATTCCGGTGACAATGATTTCCCGGAGCGTCACTTCCATTCCGTTATATTTTGCACGTTCCGCCCCATTCGCAATGATGTCGTCTCCCGACAGGTTTTCAATGCTCAGACCGGCTTCGACGGGAAGCGGCTTGATGTCGGGAAATTTTTCGCGTTCTATCCGAAAATTAGGATAAATCTTGGTTCCTTTCCGATTGTAAGCCTGAATGAGGAATGTCGTGTTTTCCGGAAAATCGAAACCCTGGCAGGAGAAGCGGCCGAGACTGTCGGTGGCAAAAACGCCGGCATACCGGAATTTGGGCACAAGCAGACTGACCGTGGCTCCCCCTTCCGGTTTTCCGCGCCATTTGCTTCGGAGGTCTCCGACAATACTCTGCCCTTTCTCAATCGCACTTCCTGGATACGACAGCCTTCCTTTCAACAGTGACGGGATGTCATAGCGACGCCATCCCTGCGTCAGCATCAAGGCGTCGAGCGCTTTTTCTGCATCCTCGCGGCGTTCGTTCCAAGTCCGCTTTGCCGCGTCGGGCGTGCGGTTTTTCTGCATGTTTACCGCCTGTAAATTAATGGTTGGGATTCTCTATATGTCCTGTTAATTCAGAGCAAAGCAGAAGACTGGAAGCGATAGAGCTGTGGCTTTTCCCCGTAAGACTGCCGTCGGTCACGGAAACTGAATAGTTCCCGTTTCTGCCAAAGCCCTCCGGAAGCCTGACCGTAACTGCTACTTTCTCTCTCGAAGCGCACGCTGTGACATTCGGCTTCAAAGAGGTTTCTCTCATCTGTCCGCCTGCGAAAAAGAGTCTTTCACTCAGCGGATTCCTGTCGTTGTCAAACACGACCGCATTGATTACGCCATCGGGGAAATCGGCAAGCCGGAAAGTGACGGATCTGTTGTCTGGATCAAGCGGTCCGGAAAACAACAGTTTTCCCCGTTCGTGAATCAGATAGCCCGCCTTTTCCGGCAGATTGCCCACCGCTTTGACTGTAACCGTTGAATCATTCCGCTCCAGACGCAAAGCGACGGCTTGTCTGCTCGCACAGGGCAGCGGAATTTCCTTGTGTCCGCCCCGGCTGTCTGCGCAGACTGCTTTATAGGTTAAGCCCGGCTGAGGAGTAAATTCGACATATCCGATTCCTGCATGAAAATCCTTGAAGGAGGCGACAGTCTTTCCGGAAGAATCGACGATTTCTCCGGAAACGCCGACTCCGAACCCATCAGACGCCATCGCTTTGAACCCCACCTTGCACAGTTCGCCCTCTACAAGCCAGCCGCCTTCCGGATAGAACGAGACGTCAAAATCCAAAGGAGATTCTGCAATCGGAAGATATTTGGCATGATTGTCGAAAGCCACGTATATGCACCCGCTTTCAGGACGGTCGACACGAAACGCCACCTTCCCCCGGTTCTCAAACGTCCTCTCTCTACCGCTTGGGTCGACATATCGGAATTTCCGGTATGCGGCAGGCTTCCCGGTTCCTTTTTCCGTCAGGCTGCATTCGACAAGGACTTTTCCGTCGTCTTCCACCGACATGACTGTAGTCAGTGTATTCCGGGTGGAAAAAGCGCTCAGAATGTCAACCGGCTTTTTGAAATAATAGTCCTCTCCCGCACACAGCGTATATCGCCCTTCCGCCATAGTCTCGGGCAAAGGGATATAGCCGGAATAGACTCCCAGCTCCTCCTTGATTTTCACTCTCAAAGTGCTGTCCGACGGGCTTGCAAGATCCACATACAGATATTTGCTGACGCTTACAGGCTGGTGGGTCACAGCATCCGCAACATACCCGCGCAGCCAGATTGTGTCTCCGCCCAGGTAGCAGTTACGGTCGGTATGAACGTACACCTTTTCCTGAGGAAACTCATAAGTCTGTTTTTCGAACAGTCCGGCAAGAGAGTCCCCTCTCAACGGGATAACTGCCGTAAACAGAAGCAATGCAAAGACGACATAAATTTTTGTTTTCATAAGTATGGATATTTAATGGATTTGCAATTTAACCAAACTATTACTACAAATGATGATTTTATGCGAATTTATCACTACAAAAGGTCTCGTATTAATTATTTTTAAATTTCACGGGGGGGGGTAATCATAAATATTGTTAACTGTTTTTCTCCGGTTTTATTAAGTTATGAAATGATGCTCCATCCGAAGTGTCTTCTGTCTATTACCGAATATTACTCGTAAGGATTCTGTGTTAAACCATCACGGTCTACGCTGGTCTAAGTTCTAAAATATACTGTTATGAAAAGATTTCATTTCCTCATCGCCATACTTATGTTACTGCTGGCGACTCCTGCCATAAAGGCTATGGAATTTGCCGACGAGACACTGCACTACGACATCGTCTACCACTGGGGGTTCATCTGGAAGCATGCGGCGTCGGCCAATCTGTCTATCCGGCAGTCCGGAGACAACTACGACGCGTCGCTCGACGCCCGTACCATCTCGTGGGCCGACAAAATCTTTAAAGTGCGCGACACGCTTTCCTGCTCGATGAAGAAAGACAATCTCCGTCCGGTTGTCTACAAAAAAGCCTCCCACGAAGGACGGCATTCCGGTGTCGACATCGTGGAATACGCATATTCCGACGGCAAGTGTCTTGCAAAGTGCACGAGAAACCGTCCGAAAAAGCCACTCCGCGTCACGAATCTCGAAGCCGACAACCAGGCCTACGATATGCTGAGCATCTTCTATTTTCTGCGCAGCCTTCCTTTTGAGTCGATGAGAACCGGCACTTCCGTCACCACGACAATTTTTTCAGGAACGAGAAAGGAACAACTCGAAATTCGCTTTCTCGGGGTGGAAACCATCGAACTGCGCGACAAATCAAAGCATCAGGCCTTTCATGCGTCATTTTCCTTCACTCAGGACGGAAATACAAAATCGTCCGACGATATGCACACCTGGATTTCAGTTGACAGCAGACATATTCCGCTGATGCTGAAGGGCAAACTGGCAATCGGAGAAGTCCGGTGCTATTACCGGAAATAGAGAGGCGACATTCCTATAAAATTAAATGTGCTGAAAAAATATGTTATAGAGCATATTTTTAACACTTTTTTCTTGCACAACAATAAAAACAGCATTACCTTTGCAGCGTAAAGGAAAAGATTTTTGATAAAAGATTGTTTTAGGTTAGGCCGGACGCAAGAGTGCGCCGCCATTTAAAAGAAAGGTTACTATTATGGATACTTTGAATTTTTCGACGAGAGTGAAATCAGCTCCGTCACACAGTTTCCATCCGAACGCATCGTTGCTGACAACACGCAAAGGATACGTTGCAGGAATTGAGAGCAAACATTAAGAACGCTCTTTTTTTCAAAAGATTTCTCATAGTTATTAAATAGTTAGGTTACCGACTCTCTGAGCCGGTTTTTTTGCTTTTTTTCAAAGATTTTCCGTAACTTCACCTTCCGGATAAACAGACAGTAAAATGCAAATCACCGTCCTTTCAGAAAACACCTGCCCCTCCGGACTGCCGGCAGAGCACGGCCTGAGCCTCTACATCGAAACGGCAGACCACCGAAACATATTGTTCGACACCGGACAAAGCGCCCTCTTTGCCCGTAATGCCGAATCGCTTGGCGTCGACCTCCGAAAAGCAGACATCGCCGTCATATCCCACGGTCATTACGACCACGCCGGAGGTCTTGCCACATTTCTCTCCATCAACGACCATGCCCCCGTCTATATTCACGAAAAAGCTTTCGAACCCCACTTCTCAATGAAAGACGACGGACTCCGCCCCATCGGAATCGACCCGACCTTGGCGTCAGACAGCCGTATCCGCCTATGTCACGGCACAAACATCATCGGCGACGGACTGACACTATTTTCCGACGTTGTGGCTACCTACCCTCCGCCTCCCGCCAACCGGATGCTCTTCGGCCCGAATCCGAATGAAAACGACGACTTCCGGCACGAACAAAACCTCCTCATCCGGGAAAACGGAAAACTCGTGCTCTTTGCAGGATGTGCCCACAGAGGCATACTCAACATCATCCATAGCGCAGAAAGACTAAGCGGCGGCATCCCAACCCACGTAGTCGCCGGAATGCACCTCATGAAAAGCGGACTCAGCGACATAGTGGAACGAAAGATGCTACAGGATCTCGCCCGACACCTGCTCGATTTTCCCGACACCCGCTATCTGACGATGCACTGCACAGGAGAAGCTCCCTACCGCACCCTCCACCAAATCATGGGTTCGCGCATCTCCTACCTTCCCTGTGCCGCAACCGCCATAATCTAAATCCGGTTTATCTAACCAAAAAAGCAAGCAATGACTACATTAACGACAATGTTGGTCAACCTTACGATCTCTCTCCATAGAAAAAAAATAAGGTTCAAAAAATCTCCAATTGAAACACCATTCCTCACATAACAATCTTTAACCATTTCTTCCGGACAGTCAGAATTCAGTCTGCAAAAGAGGCTGATATTTGCACAAAACAAGCTGTGCCGAATTTTAAGTTATGATTTGTAAGTAAATTAGCATTTAAGCTTCTCCAAAAAGGCATCAAAATGCTTTATGAAAGGCATTTTATAGCGATTACAAATTAACACACCATTTGCAAACTTCAAAAATATTCCATACCTTTGCAACGGTTTTGAGCCACCAAAAGGGTACATTCACCCCAATTACCACAAATTCAACCTTCCAAGGTCAATAAAAAGAGATTGTTTTAGATTATGCGACAGACCAACTTACATATCGTAACCATTGCAGGAATGCGCCACGGAGCGCATTCCGTCTGTCGCCATGCCGTGACACATTGGTTTTCCGGTTTCCTCTGAACCGAACAACACCTTTTTTCTGACAGTATCATTCCCCGCATTCCGTGCGGCCAGTGCATTTTTGCCCTAAACCAAACATTTTTCACCTTCAAAAAGAAAGGAAGCTACTATGTTCAACGTAATTGGATTTATGTTTGCAGGTGTCGGAATCGGCTATTTGTTCCGCCGCGTCAGCCTGCTCCACAAGACAGAAAAAACAATATCAATCACCATATTTATCATGCTGTTCATTTTAGGCGTCTCAGTTGGATCCAACCCGCTCATCATGAACAACCTCGGACAGTTCGGATGGCAAGCGGCAATCCTTGCCTCAGCCGGACTCACAGGAAGCGTGCTGGCCGCATGGCTGGTCTATTTATTATTTTTCAAGAAAGGAGGCAAGCAATGAAAAACAGTTTGATTGTTCTCTTATTCTTTTGTATTGGCTGCCTGCTAGGAGTTGCCGGATGGGTTAATTTTGACGCCCACGGAATTTCCATCTATGTGCTCTACGCACTAATGCTGCAAGTCGGCATCGGCATCGGCAGCAAGAAAGACCTCAAGAGCCTTATCGCTCAGTTCCGCCTGAAGATGCTCGCCATCCCCCTCGCCACCATTGTCGGAACACTTCTGTTTTCCGCACTTGCGAGTCTGCTCCTCAGCAAATGGAGCGTTTTCGAATGCCTGGCTGTCGGCAGCGGTTTCGCCTACTATTCCCTGTCGTCGATTCTCATCACGCAGTTCAAAGAAGCCTCAGTGGGCTTGCAAGTAGCCACTGAATTGGGAACCATAGCATTGCTGGCCAACATCTTCCGTGAGATGGCTTCTCTTCTCGGAAGCCCCGTCATCCGCAAGTGGTTCGGCCGGATTGCCCCCATCTCGGCCGCCGGAGTCAATTCGATGGATGTCGTTCTGCCGATGATTTCCCGCTATTCGGGCAAAGACATGGTGCCGATTGCCATTCTGCATGGCATTCTAATCGATATGTCGGTTCCGATGTTCGTCTCATTCTTTTGCAGATTCTGACCTCAGACTACTCAATACTATAACGCAAAGGCGCGACCAAATCAAGTGGCCGCGCCTTTTTACCCCTTTTTCAAACAACGGATAAAATCAGAATAAATAACCTACACCGACGTTGAAATAAATCGGATACATACTAAAAGTGATGGTCTCGAAATCCTTAGGAAACGCGTCGTTTAGCCCCCACGACAAATCACCGTAGACCTTCAGATGCTTGAACGCCTCCCAATCAGCTCCGATTTGCAGACCCCACTGGAATCTTCTGAGATTGTCCGAAAAATCATAGGAGGCCGTTTTACCGTCAGTAAACGGAATCTTATCCCCGGTAGGATCCCCGTTTCTAAGATATCCCTCATAAACGTGTCCGGAGAAGTTACCCTCAATCAAATACGACATAAACACGCCAAGCTTCAGGCTCGTCCGTGGATGCACCTTGTATGCGGCAAGCACAGGGAAAGTAAGAAATGAGTTTTTCACCGAAGTAGTAACACCTCCTGTCCAGCGACCCTTCACCAGCGCTCCGTCTTCAAGAATCTCCATACCGTAATTTTTAACGGTTGCATCCGTCTCCATATTCTTGTTTTCCAGCTTCACGCCGAGAATCATTCCCCAACGTTTTTTGGCATCAAACCATTTCGATACGTTAGCTTCAAACGAGAACCCCATTGAAGGGCGGTAACTGTTGATCGACCGTATTTCTGCCGGCAATGGCAGAGGCGACGTTCCTCCAAGGTTATAGCCAAGACGAAGCTCAACCTCCCACCCCTTCAATGCGGCATTAATCAATTGCTGTGTGCGGTTTTGCTGAGCGAAGACGCTGCCGGCCGACACGATTACAGCTGAAATTACTGCTATGATAATTTTCTTCATTTTCCTGTTTGTTAAAATGGATTACTGATGTTTCACTTTGACGTCTTTAATTTCTAGCGTACTGCCGACAGCCCCCCGGAAGTAGTCACCCTCCGCACTCGACGCTATGACAATTCCAAGCTTGTAGACTCCCTTCGCCAACTTTTCAGGATCGACGGTCTTGCCCTCATAATAATTGAAATCTATTTCAAACGAAGTCCAGTCACCGTCTCCCAAACCCGTTTCACGCGCATCAGTCAGATTTGCCAATGCCACCATATTAGGATGTTGAAAATCATTGTAATGCACATTACTGTCAATATATTCCGTATTTGCATCCGACTCAAAGAAAATCGCATAAACAGAAAAGATATCTTTACGGCCGGGAACAACATTGCCTTGCTCATCCGTAAACACTTCGCCGGCCTTGAAACGGTAAGTTGCCGACAACTTCAAAGGTTTGTAGCGGTATGGTTCGCCAAACTTTGTCGCCTCCCGCGGACGGGGAACGGCCATCGACAGGTCAAAAAATCCCTGAAAAATATTACCCGCAGCAATTGGCATACCGACCTTGCTTCCAAACGAACCGGTAGTACACGTCACCAAACGGATATATTCCGGCTTGGCCAACTCCCCGTCTTTGAAGAATAGAGTCGTGCCGTCTACTTTCTTTCGGATTGTTCCCTCCGGATATACGGCTGAAGTAGGGAAAAACTCCCAGATATGGTCCTTATAAGCATCGCCATATTGCCGTTTTGCTTTAAGATCCGCCTGTCCACACATAACAAAGCCGGGATTACCCGATGCCCAAGACATCAAAAACTCGCCGTCTTCATTAAGCTCGCTGAAAATGGAATATTTGTCATTCTTGTCAAGTTCCGTTTTGTTGAAACCATAGATATCCGAAGGCGTGCTGACCTGTACGACACGAATGGCATACGATTTTTTCCATTGGCCGTCCTCAGAAGTAACCGTGTAATAAACGATATGATCCGGCGCATTAAGAAAATCCTGCTCCGAACCATTGGCCGGAGAAATTGTAGCTCCGGGGGTCAACACAAATCTGGGAGTCAGACAGGAAATATCCACATCCGGCTGGATATTGAGCGTCACTCTGTCATTTTCAACCTTCGGCGCAGACACAAGCATCTCTTCAGGCAGCTCACAGGAGACGATGTCACACTCCGTATTAGGCTCCTCGTCTTGGATACACGATGGCAAGACCAACGCTACCAGCATAGCAGAAACCATTGTCCTAAAAAACGTTCTCATTCTTAAATTATTTTAATTTTTCGGCAAAGATAGTAAAAGTTAAGAGCAAAAGAAGCAAGTTTACTTGATTTATTTTGCCGAAACGCAGCCTGTCTTATTCAAAGACAGTGAAAGTTGAGAGCAAAAGAAGCAAGTTTCACTTGATTTATTTTGCCGAAACGCAGCCTGTCTTATTCAAAGACAGTGAAAGTTGAGAGCAAAAGAAGCAAGTTTCA
>ENA-ORLU01002306-ORLU01002306.1-human-gut-metagenome-genome-assembly--contig:-NODE-2306-length-11395-cov-3.425340_pt1 | contig 11395 bp, 11 predicted proteins | sample MGYA00243009_ERZ508833 | MGnify/ENA primary metagenome ERZ508833 (study PRJEB26277, sample SAMN04329763) | human gut metagenome | biome: human-associated habitat | host: Homo sapiens | place: USA...
ATCAATCCCTACAATTATTTAATTTTCTCGTAGATATAAAGTTCATGAATTTCACCGGTATACCCTTCTTCAGCGAACGGACCCTGTGACATACCGAGAACGATCAGTGTACCACGGTTGTTCAATACAACGAGGTCGTCGTTTACCGGGTCAATAGAGAGTCCTTCGATTTCACCTGCACGGCGGAAATCACTCATTTCGCGGAATAATTCAACTCTTCCGGCTTTTGCACCACCTGCAATTTTACCTTTACGCATAACAGGTTTTCCCTTTTTATCGAGTTTTACGCTGAACGGAGTTTCTTTCACCACTTCAGTTCCGTCTTGTAAACCGGTAAAGTGTACTTCAGAGATGTCAGCCACATAGATATTATCAGGAATATTGTACAAAGATTCGCCATCATCAGAGGTGAACAGCATTTTTCCATCGGCGATGAAAATACCTTGACACCAGTACGGAGTAGGACGGCATTGCATTTTGGTATAGTACTGTCCGGTTTCCAGGCTATAGCAATATACGTAACGGCTATCTACCCAGTCAGACATCCAAACCATATTTTTCTCCCGATCAACAGCAAGACCTGAAACCTCTACTTGTCCTGATTCAGGAGACCAAGGCAGATCGCGTTTCTATTTCAAAGTCTCTGCATCGTAAATCGATACGGCGATATTATAACCACGTCCGTATTCGAATTTTTCAATACCGCAGTAAATTTCTCCATTGTAGATATCGATATCACCGAAGTGGTTGGCAATTTCGGGATTTTGGAACGGCTGATCGTTCTTCATCACCAGATTTCCCTGTTTGTCGTATTTGTACAGTACTTTGGTGTCGGAAACATAGTAGTAATTGCTATCGATAGCAATTCCCTGACGTCCGGCAACCGGAATCACTTTTTTCAACCGGTATTCTGAACCGAGATGTTGTGCATTTACTGACATGCCTACAAAAAGCAGTGCCATTGCAAAAAATAATTTATTCATAATAAAGGAATTTAGGATATTAATAAAGGTAAATCAAATCTTAGAATTTAGCCAAAAGCATGATTTGCAAACTATTTCCGTTCCCTGTCCGCGTACCTGCATCTTTCACTTTATCGGTATAGATAGAGTGGATATAGTTAACCTGGAATTTCAGGTTCTTGATCAATTCGTAAGTACAACCCACCAGGTAAGCATCTCTGTTGTTGGCAGAGGTCTTGTTGGTTTTATCGCGGTACATATCGTAACGTACTACCGGCAGGAATTTTCCGAAGCGATAAGCGGCCAAAGCATAAAAACCGTCTTCTTCTACATTAGCTTCGCTACTTTTGATATGGCCGTATTCAGCACGCAGATCGAGACCGTTCGGGTCGAAATACCAGGCACCGGCAATCACCCGATTCATCGGAAGATATTTTTTAACATCGTCTCCGACTTTACCCTGGTATTCACCGTAGTTGTACGATCCCATAATACTCAACTGTTTTACAGGACGGAAAGTCAGACGACCGACGAAATCTTTACATCTGTTGTCATCGTTCAAAGTAGGCAAATAACCGTTGGTCAAAGATAAATTATAGCTCAAATAGCTGAATCCTTTTTCCTGATTCTGCAACAGATCACCGTAAGCCATCACACCGAGATCACGTCCATAGTCGATCAGATCGGCAGAAGAAATCGCATTCCGGCATACCATACGATAACAGATATTAGAGAAATCTACAGTCTCCAAAGTAGCCGGAGAAATATCGTAGTTCTCGAAACCCAGCGGCAGATAATATTGTCCTGCCCGGAAGTTGATGGCTTTGTTAATGTGAGCACTGACAAAAGCGTCCATCACAGTAATGACTTTCTTTTTGTAAGCCCCGCCATCGGTAGAACCGGAAAAACATTCGAACTGAGCCCGGAAATCAAACGTATTGGAGATCTTTTTGTCAAGAAGTACCCGCATACGCTTCAACTGGAAAGAAGATCTGTTATCCCCGTTCTTATCTCCATAATTATAACCGGTCTGAATATAACCGGATACTTTCGGTAACTTAGAAAGAATTTTGTTCAATAATTCTTCTTCATTGGCTGACACCGGTTCGCTTTTAGCAGCAGCTTCCCCGTCTTCAGTTTTTGCCCATGCTGATGTACCTACAAATAAAGCACAGCACAACATTACCACGTTTAATAGAAAATTTTTTTTCATAGTAACATCAAATAAATTATACGTAAAATCAATTATATAATTCTATTCCTGAATTATTCTTTCGGATTAGATACATTTTCGCGGATTCCCCATTCTTCTGTATGGAAACGCAGACCGGGTTCCCTGACATCATGACATTTCACGATCAAAGCCCCTTCTTTTTCCCAATAGCCTTTTACCGTATAACCGTTCATCGGCCCGTCTTCTTTCCCACGCACTGTTTTATCGTCCGGATTCACCACAATCTTCAATCCACAAGACTGATTGAGCATATCCATATCTCCCCGGCTATTCCCTCCGACAACCAAAGGACGGGTTTTAATAAAGGTCGGGATCACATTTGCTTTACCGTCATCCTGCGGAATCGGTAAGATGATATCATCTGTCAATTTACCGCCGACAACCACCGATTTTACCCCCAGGATATTTACCTCCGGGATACCGAGTTCTTCGGCCAGGAATTTCTGATATAAAAATTCCGGAGAAGCGGTCAAAATCCAAACCTCGAATCCATATTCCTTGAGATTGGCAATCAGTTGTTTCATTTCCGGATAGAACTTGTTCCGGTAAGAAGTCTGGTAACATGCATATCCCATTTCGAGAATTTCTTCGGGCGTCAGTCCTGCCAAAAAATGCACCCGATCCTCGACATAAGGTTTCCCCACATTATTTCCATCTTTTACCATCCGGTTCAGGATCGCCATTTTCTCTTTCGAAAACTTATCCGTTTTTCCTTTAAAATGTTCGTCGGCATATTGATATAAAGCTTCATCCGCCAAATAATGAGGTACCTGTCCCATAACCGTACCGTCACCATCGAAAACCGCCACTTTCCGAATCTTCATCGTAATGGTCGAATTCAGGAAATCTTCCAGCCGATCATTGACTTCTTTTGACCATCCTTTGATCTGCCGATAGGTTTGTGCAGAGACACAGGGGGTGATCAGTAGCATCATCACCAGGATGATACTACTCGTTAAATTCTTCTTAATCATGGATTTAATTAGTTTTTGTTTTTAACCAGATATTGTTCTTCTTTATAAGTAAATGCAATAAACAGGAAGGCTAAAGCACAAGCACCCAACAAAACGATAAAGTTCCAATTCCATCCCAAATGCTGCACGATATAACCTAAACCGATATTAGCGAACAGGGCCGTTCCAAAGAAATAGCCGAAGAACCCGGTAAATCCGGCAGCCGTACCGGCAGCCTTTTTAGGAGCCAGATCCAAAGCGTGTACCCCGATCAACATCACCGGTCCGTAAATCAAGAAACCGATAGCAATCAGACAAATACTATCCATCAGCGGAGTAGCACTGAACTGCCAGTAAACAAAGATCGAAACAGCGATCAAAACCATATAGATCATGGTCGTTAAAGCACGGCGTCCCTTGAACAATTTGTCACTCAACCATCCACATACGATCGTACCGGGAATAGCAGCAAATTCATAAACAAAATAAGCCCAACCGATTTCTGTAATATCATATCCCTTCACCTCTTTCAGATAGGTGGGGGCCCAATCCAATACACCGTAACGGATCAGATAAATAAAAGCATTGGCCAGCGCGATAAACCACAAAGTCTTATTATTCAAAACATATTTGAAAAAGATCTCTTTAGCCGTCAGTTCAACCTCCGATTTAGCACTGTAATTTTTAGGGTAATCATTCCGATACTCTTCGATAGGAGGTAAACCACAAGATTGCGGAGTATCCCGGATCAACGAATAAGCGATAACCACAATAATCAAAGCCACCACCGCCGGGAACCAGAATGTACCGGCTTGCCAGGAACCGAACCATACCAAACCACCTGCAGCCATCGGACCGATCAAAGCACCACCTACATTGTGAGCACAATTCCAGATAGACATTTTCGTTCCTCTTTCGTTTTGTGAAAACCAATGCGTCATAACACGACCACACGGAGGCCATCCCATCCCCTGAAACCAACCGATCAGAAATTGCAAAATAAACATAGAGACGATGGAAGAAACTCCCACTTTCGTACCTAATAAAAGAGTAGCTAAAGCCGACAATGTCAACCCCAAGGGCAAGAATTTACGGGCACTACTACGGTCTGAAACCCCACCCATAATAAACTTAGACAATCCATAGGCAATAGCATTAGCTGAAATAGCAACCCCGAGAAGCCCTTTATCGAATCCCATATCCACCAGATAAGGCATAGCAAGAGAAAAATTCTTCCGAACTAAATAGTAGCCTGCATATCCAATAAAGATACCGATGAATACTTGCCAACGCAGACGCTTATACGTCGGATCAATCTTTTCTTTTGACAACAAGGGCCGATGAGGCTCTGGTTTTAAAAAACTCCACATAGCTATTAGTTTAAGATTCAAATTGTTTCTAAGAAAAACCTATCACTTTCGTTATTACAACGTTTTCGGCGCACATTATTTTGAAATGAAATAAAACATCTTCATTTCGAAACAAAAGTAGATAAAAACTCCATATATCCAAAAAAAATTATGAAAATTTTTGGTGAATTTATTTAAAAATATCCGGTGCGAATATTTCGCTTCGAAAAACACCCTTTCGAACTCAAAGTTCATCACGCACAAGATGTTTTATAACAAACAAATCCCCGATTTTTGAACACACTCCATGGTTTTCAAACCTAACCGACCGGGAAACAAGCCTCCGGCCGGTCAACTCCCAGAAAACTATTTCTTTCAATCCTGTAACATTTCCGCCAAGACCGAGATTGGATGTTTACAACATTTAGAAGTAGACATTTCGATCTGCCATTTACAAGTTTCACAATCAGTTACGACATAATCCACACCGGATTCCTCGATCTGTTTAAACAAGGAATTACCGATATCCTGCGAAGTCTTGTAATTTTCCTTTTTGAAACCGTAAGTCCCGGCAATTCCGCAACATTGCGAATCGAGCAATACCAGTTCCACATTCGGAATCGACTTCAATAATTCGATCGAATAATAAGCCCACCCCAGCTTTTCCATATGACAAGGAGTATGATAAGCCACCCGTAGTTTCTTATCTTTTCTGAACTCCAATTGTCCGGTTTCCTGACTCAGCAAGCGGTAAATATAGCGGGTAGCCAGCTCTACCTGCTCTCTCACATCTTCATTCTTCACGCCCAACAAATGCGGATATTCATCCCGAATCGTAAAAGTACAGGTAGAAGAGGTGGCAATAACAGGAATATTTTTATCCACGACCGATTTCCGAATCGAACCGATATTGATATCAGCCTGTTTCCGAGCTTGTTTGATAAAACCATTCGAAATCAGCGCCACCCCGCAACATTTTTCTTTTTCCAACAACCTCACCCCGATCCCGAGGGCATTCATAACCTTAACGAGATCTTTCCCCAACTGCGGGTAATTGTAATTCACATAACATCCATGGAAATAACTCACCTGTTTCGGAAAAGCAAGTTGTTCTTTCACTTGTTTCTTATACCAGCTTTCGAAAGTTCCGAAAGCATATTTCGGGAAAGTACGGCGATGATCGATTTTCAACACTCCATCCAAAATCGCTTTTACCGGTTTCAATCCCAGCGTTGCATTCACAACCGGCGCCACAGGAGTGGAGAGAGTCCCGACCAAATCGGTATTCGCCAGAATAAAATCCCGTACTCCCGGTTTCTTTTTACTGAATTTAATCCTTGCCGCCTGGATGATATCTCCGATCTTCACATTAGAAGGACAGGCCACTTCACACCGCTTGCAATTGATACAATATTTCAAGGTCTCGTCATAAAAACCGAACTTCTTCAGACGCAGGCGTTCTCCGTCAGGACCTGCCTGTTTAGGACCGGGATAATCCGGATTGACAGCCGCTACCGGACAATAAACCGTACAAACCGTACATTTGATGCACTGTTCGAAATTATTGTCACTAATATTATGTTGTTGAAGATTCATAACCTCTTTTATTTACTTAAAATTTGTTCAGCTACATACAAAGCACTCAAAACAGAAACCCCACCACCACATCCTTCTTTAATCGGATTAAATCCCTCCAGAACAGCTCCCGCCACATACAAATTTTCCAATACCTGCCCGTGCACCATCCCCCGGAAATCAGTTCCCGTCTTCACACCGAAACCTTCATACGGTTGCCGGTCGAATGCATTCCGGCCATACCACTGATTCCGATCTTCCGGATAAGTGACATCCAAATCAAAAACAGGTTCATACACCCGTTCGGAAGTAGCGATCAATCCCTGACTGAAATAACTGCCACTAGCCAGGACGATATGCTTTCCGACAAAAGGAATCTCTCCGTGATTATAAGAAAAGAGCCGGCTAATCCGATTCCCTTCCTGTTCTGCCCGCAAAACGGTATCCCCTAGCATATATACACCTCCGGCTTGCTGGAAACATTTGCGTAATTGCTGCTGTGTACGGATCCCCGGGACAGAAGGAGGCAGAGTAGGCAAGAGACAAATTTCTTTTCCAACCCTCTTTTGTAAATAATCCAAGGCTGTATCCTGATTCAAACCGAATACCGCCGGCAACACGATCGCCTCAACCTCACCAGCTTCCCTTTTCAACAAAGTGGCCAGTTCGTCCAGATTTTCCTGTTTCTCAAACATCCGGGCAATATTGACAGACCTCATCTCAGTAGGATTTTTACGCAAATATTCCAAAGCAGGGAAATTAAACGAATGAATCCTACTTTCAGTACCCATTTTCCGGAACTCATCCGCGATAAACTGAGTATAGAAATCCAAAAATCCCAGGACATTGAATATTGCTATTTTCTTCCAGGGTAAACGATCGGCAGCATCACAATCCGGATGATCTTTCAAAGTAAGCCAGGTAGGCTTCAGCGTCCCCATCGGAGTCACCCGATAATGATTCTTCAAGGCGCTTCCACTCATATGGATTCCGACTTCCTCAAAAAATCGCTCAGCCTCACCGGTCAGTCTTGAAAATACCTCCATCCCCATTTTTACATAAGGATGGGCAGGCGCCTGTTCCTGCAACTGTCCGATAGCTTTCAAAGGATGAGCCACCTCTGTCCCGTCGGGCAACACATTCAGCAAATCCAAAGAACCGGAAGAAAAATGCAGGGCACTTTGTCCTGAAGATATAATGACACAACGTTGTCCGTGTTTCGACAAACAAATACCGGCAACCAATCCTGCCAGTCCACCCCCGATTATAATCGTATCGAATTTCATATTACTCTTCTTGTTTTTGAGACATTTTCAAACCGCACACACTTTCATAAATCCAGGCTGTATACTCACTTTCCCGCAAAGTATCCCCCCAGGCGATAGGCGCCATCCCCTTCCATCTCTCATTCAAGAAAGAAGCCAGATCTTCTTTCGCCCGTTTAGTACAATATTTATGCATACTGCTCATCAATCCGGCAGCCCGGCATGCACAAAGTTCTCCCTGACAGGTACCCATTCCGACACGCGTCCTTCTTCTCAAATCCACCAGATTGTGCACTTCTAATTCATTCAAAGCATACTTTACCTCTCCGACAGAAACTTCCTCACACTCACATACTAAACTATTTTCCAGCACATCATTCCCGGAAAATCTTTCCGCCAGATCTCCATGCCGGTAAATAGAAGAATTTCGCTGAGCCAAGGGTACCGAGATAATCTTTTTCTCCACTTCTTCACGATCCTCCCTCGAACCGGGCAATTTTTCACTGGCGGTCGTACACGGGACGTTCACATTCAACTTTTTACAAATTAAATCGGTAGCCCACTCAGCCATCAGCCGGTAGGTCATCAGCTTCCCGCCGGTAATCGTAATAAATCCCTCAAGTCCATCCCGGACAGCATGATCCAGCAGCACAATTCCCCGACTCACATTCCGGCCACTCGGATCGTCGTCTGCCGCAACCAAAGGCCGTACACCCGCATAAGCCCGCAAAATACGGGTTTGTGCCAGGACCGGAGCCAATTTTTCCCCTTCGCGTAACAATAAATCCACCTCACCGGGAGTCACATACATCCGGTCGACTTCATCAAACGACACCTTGCTCGAAGTGGTTCCGATCAATGAAATCGTGTCACCCGGAACCAGAATATCGGCATCCGCAGGCTTGCGGCACCGGTTCAAAACAATATTATTCACCCGATGCCCGAAAATCAGCAGGGCACCTTTAGCAGGCAGCATATTCACCGTTATTCCCGCCATCTTAGCGATGTTGTGTCCCCAGATTCCTCCGGCATTTACGACAACGTTAGCATAATAATTTTTAGTCTCTTTCGTCCTATGATCCAGGGCTTTCACTCCGACGATACGATCCTGTTCACGGATTAATTCCGTCGCCTCGTGGTAAGTGAGAATTTCAGCCCCATGATTACGGGCATCGATGATATTCGAAGTAGTCAAACGGAAAGGATCGACAGCCCCATCGGGAACCCTTACCGCCCCGATAATAGCCGGATTGGCAGATGGCTCCAGCAACAGCGCTTCTTTCGGATCGATAATATCGGCCCGGATTCCGGCACGTCGACAAGCATCGACAAATTTTGCCTGATATTGAATGTCATCCTCCGGCAAACTCAGGAACAGACCGTCGGTCTCTTCCACACAATGACTGGCAATCCGCCGAAGAATCCTGTTTTCTTTAATACATTCCTCTGCCGATTCCTGATCAGTCACTGCATAGCGGGCACCACTATGCAACAAACCGTGATTTCGTCCCGTCGCTCCCGTCGATATATCGAATCGCTCGATCAAAAGCACACGAATCCCTCTACGGGCACAGTCTCTGGCAATTCCAGCACCGGTTGCGCCACCGCCGATTACAATCACATCAAATGGCTTGGTCATATCATTTTGTTTCATTTGTGCAGAAAATTATATTTTCACCTACAAAGAAACAAACAATTCAAAACATTTCAAAAGAAAAACGAAAGTATTTTCAATCAAAACGAAAACAAATGAAACACCATATCCCAATTACTCCCCGAAACGAAAAGCCATCTACCGAATGGCCTCACGTTGAAATACCCGGAAAAACAGCCTATTGTTTCCTGATTATTTTATTACTTTTGTATAAGTTCTAAAAACAAGACCATGCAGATATTACTCGCTTGTGCCAAAAACATGACGACAAGGCCTGAGCTTTCACCGTCAATCCTGACAAAGCCGAAGTTTCTGGAAGAAGCCGAACGCCATGCACTCCAATTAGCGGCCTTCACGGAAGCGGAATTGGGGAAAGCCCTGAAATGTAATCCACGCCTGGCTATCCTGAATAAACTACGTTATCTGTCTTTTTTCGATTCCGACGACAGCGGGCCTGCCGTGTTGTCATACAACGGCATAGTCTATCGCCACCTCCGCGCCTGGGAATTTACAGAAGCCGATTATGCCTACGCCAACAACCATCTGTGGATTTGCTCCTTTTTATATGGCTTGCTCCGGCCTATGGACCGGATCAAAAACTACCGTTTAGAGGGTAACGTAAAGTTACCGAACAACAACAACCGGAACATGTTCGATTTTTGGGAACCACGTTTGACCGATGTGCTGATCGATTCAGTAAAGCAGGACGATGGCCGCCTGGTGCATCTTGCCACAGAGGAAATGACCCGTCTGTTCGACTGGAAACGGGTCAGACGGGAAGTGAAAGTCCTGGAACCTCAATTTTTCATTCGTGAAGAAGACAAATTGAAAACCATTGTCGTATATGCCAAAATGTGTCGTGGTGCCATGACCCGCTATATCCTTCAAAATCGCCTGACGACTAAAGAAGAACTAACTGCTTTTTCCTACGAAGAATTCAATTACCGGCCCGAAATCGTCCACGCGAAAGCAGAGGCATTGCCGTTTGTATTGGAATAAATCACTTGTATCTTCGACATAAAAAATAAAGCTCCTTAGACGATCGACACCTTAATCCCCAACTCCTCTAATTCCCGGACCACTTTGGGAGATACGCCGGAATCGGTGATAATCTGGTCGACAGCATCCAGTTCGCAGATCTTTCCAAACCCCCGCCGGCCGAATTTAGAAGAGTCGGTCAGGACAATAATCTTTTGCGCCGCATCGATCATCGCACGATTTACACTGGCTTCCATAAAATTCGTGGTAGTCAGTCCATATTTTAAATCGATTCCATCTACCCCCAGAAAAAGCTTCGTCCCGGAAAAATTCTCCAACATCCGCAAAGCATATTCCCCGGTAACCGACGAAGAGGTATGCCGGACAATACCGCCCAACTGAATCACTTCCACCTGCTGACAATTCAAGAGAGCCATGGCAACGTTCATCGCAGAAGTCAGTACGGTCAGCTGAGCCTCCGGAGGTATACAGCGGGCAAAAGCCAATACCGTAGTACCGGAAGCAATAATGATAGCGTCATTGGGAGTCAGCATTTCGGCAGCCTTCATACCAATCCTTTTCTTTTCTTCCGGAAACTGTTTTTCTTTTTCCTGCACATGCCGGTTGGCTATATAGGGATCGATCTGAATAGCTCCTCCGTGTGAACGATATAGTAATTTCTTTTCTTCCAGTAATCCCAAGTCTTTCCGGATCGTCACCGAAGAAACATTCAATTGCCGGCTAAGACTATTTACTGAAACGATTCCGTTTACTTTTAATAATTCTAAAATCTTTTGATGTCTTTCAGACAATGACATTATCTTTTCCATTCCAGTTTTTAAATTCGTATAAAAGGGCTGAACATTCAGACACTTCACCTTATATTACACCAAATGAGCTAACAAAGGTAAAAATAATTACTCAGAATAGGATTTGGAAGTCAAGGAAAAATTATTTTATAACACCCGGCAGCCAGACAGGCCCCCAGGATAGGACCCAAAACCGGGACCCAACTATATCCCCATCCACTACTCCCTTTACCCCGGATCGGTAAAACAAAATGAGCGAAACGGGGAGGCAAATCCCGGGCCGGATTGATAGCATAACCGGTCAGTCCGCCCAGAGACATACCGATAGACACGATGATTCCAAATACAATGAATTTTCCAAGTCCGTCTGTAAGTCCCGGCACATTTGCCATCCCTTTGATGGCAAATACAAGCACAAAGGTTCCCACTGCTTCGCTGAACATGTTAAGCCCGGTATTGGGAACCGATGGTGCAGTACAGAATACCCCCAGCTTGGTTCCTGCTTCCTTGGTAGCATCAAACTGTGCCTTGAACAACAGATATACAATAACTGCTCCCACAAACGCACCGGCAAACTGTGCAAGAATATAGCCTGGCACCATGCTCCACGCAAAGC
>ENA-ORLU01002307-ORLU01002307.1-human-gut-metagenome-genome-assembly--contig:-NODE-2307-length-11394-cov-3.738623_pt1 | contig 11394 bp, 10 predicted proteins | sample MGYA00243009_ERZ508833 | MGnify/ENA primary metagenome ERZ508833 (study PRJEB26277, sample SAMN04329763) | human gut metagenome | biome: human-associated habitat | host: Homo sapiens | place: USA...
GACATCTACTCCATCGAGGATCTGGCCGAGCTGATCTATGACCTGAAGAACGCCAACCGCCACGCCAACATCAACGTGAAGCTGGTCAGCGAGGCCGGTGTCGGCACCATTGCCGCCGGTGTTGCCAAGGGCGGCGCACAGGTCATCCTTGTCTCCGGTTACGACGGTGGCACCGGTGCCGCCCCCCGCACCTCCATCAAGAATGCGGGCCTGCCCTGGGAGCTGGGCATCGCCGAGACCCACCAGACCCTGATCCTGAACGGCCTGCGCAGCCGCGTCCGCATTGAGAGCGATTCCAAGCTGCTCTCCGGCCGCGATGTTGCCATCAGCTGTATGCTGGGCGCTGAGGAGTTCGGCTTCGGCACCTCCCTGCTGATGTGCGAAGGCTGCGTGATGATGCGTGTCTGCAACCTGGACACCTGCCCCATGGGCATCTGCACCCAGAACCCCGAGCTGCGCAAGCGGTTCAAGGGCAAGCCCGAGTATATCATCAACTACCTGACCTTTGTGGCGCAGGAGCTGCGGGAGTACATGGCCAAGCTGGGCGTGCGCACCATCGACGAGCTGGTGGGCCGCACCGACCTGCTCCATGTCAAGCCCAGCGCTGCCGGCAGCCGTGCCGCCAAGATGAATCTGGACTGCATCCTGCACAACCCGGCCATTGCAAACAGCAACGTCCACTTTGTGCCTGCCGACACCTATGACTTCCACCTTGAGAACACCCTCGACATGAAGGTGCTGATGAAGAAGTTCAAGCTGGGCAGCAAGGCACCCCAGAGCGTCCGGCTGGAGGTCTCCAACACCGACCGCGCCCTGGGTGCCATCTTTGGCAGCGAGATCACCCGCAAGTACGGCAGCTCCCTGCCCGACGATGTCTACACCGCCGAGTGCATCGGCGCAGGCGGCCAGAGCTTTGGCGCGTTCATTCCCAAGGGCCTGACCCTCAGCCTGACCGGCGACTGCAACGACTACATGGGCAAGGGCCTGTCCGGCGGCAAGATCATCGTCCGCCCGCCCGAGGGCATCGGCTACAAGCCCGAGGAAAACATCATCACCGGCAATGTGGCCCTTTACGGTGCCACCAGCGGCAAGGCCTTCGTCTCCGGCGTGGCCGGTGAGCGCTTCTGCGTCCGCAACAGCGGCGCGACCGCCGTTGTCGAGGGCGTGGGTGACCACGGCTGTGAGTACATGACCGGCGGCACTGTCGTGGTCCTGGGCCAGACCGGCAAGAACTTCGCGGCCGGCATGACCGGCGGCGTGGCCTACGTTCTGGACGAGAACTGGGATTTCTACCAGCGGGTCAACAAGGAGACCGTGAGCCTGGAGCCTGTGGAGCACAAGTACGATGTTGCTGCCCTGAAGGAGCTCATCCGCGAGCATGTGGAAGCCACCGGCTCCCCCCGCGGCAAGGAGATCCTGGACAACTTCAGCGAGTACCTGCCCAAGTTCAAGAAAGTCCTCCCCTACGATTACGACCGGATGCTCCGGGTCATCGCTTCCATGGAGGAGCGCGGCCTGGACGGCGAACAGGCACAGATCGAAGCGTTCTACGCTGTGCAGAAGAAGAAGTAAGGAGGGCTGGATCATGGGCAAGATCACTGGATTTATGGATTACACGCGCAAGACCAGCACGGATGTCCCGCCGCTGGAGCGCATTGAAAATTTCAACGAGTTTCACGTCTGGCTCTCCCGCGAGGAGCAGCAGACCCAGGCCGCCCGCTGCATGGACTGCGGCGTGCCCTTCTGCCAGGCCGGCATGATGATCGGCGGCATGGCATCGGGCTGTCCGCTGAACAACCTGATCCCCGAGTGGAACGACCTGGTCTATCAGGGCAAGTGGGAGCTGGCGCTCCACCGTCTGCGGGCCACCAACCGCTTCCCGGAGTTCACCAGCCGGGTCTGCCCCGCCCTGTGCGAGGCCGCCTGCACCTGCGGTGATGTGACCGGCAGCAGCGTGACCGTGCGCGAGAACGAGCACGCCATCGTGGAAACGGGCTACGCCAAGGGCTGGCTCCACGCCGCCCCTCCCCCGGCCCGCACCGGCAAGAGCGTGGCCGTCATCGGCAGCGGCCCGGCCGGTCTTTCGGTGGCCGAGTACCTGAACATCCGGGGCCACGCCGTCACCGTGTTTGAGCGCGCCGACCGCGTGGGCGGCCTGCTGATGTACGGCATCCCCAACATGAAGCTGGACAAAGCCGTCATCGAGCGCCGCATCAAGATCATGCAGGCCGAGGGCGTGGAGTTCCGCACCAGCATGGATGTGGGCGGTGCCGTGGATGCCGAGAGCATCCTGAACAGCTACGATGCCGTGGTGCTCTGCTGCGGTGCCAAAAAGGCCCGTGACCTGAACGTTCCGGGCCGGGATGCCAACGGCGTGCATTTTGCCGTGGATTACCTCACCAGCGTGACAAAGAGCCTGCTGGACAGCAAATTTGCCGACGGCAGGGCCATTGATGCCAAGGGCAAGAACGTTCTGGTCATCGGCGGCGGCGACACCGGCAACGACTGCCAGGGCACGGCCCTGCGGCAGGGCTGCACTGATCTGGTGGCTCTGGAAATGATGCCGCAGCCCCCTAAGGAGCGTGCCGCCGGCAACCCCTGGCCCGAGTGGCCCCGGGTGCTCAAGGTGGACTACGGCCAGACCGAGTGCATGGCAAAGTTCGGCAAGGACCCCCGTGTCTACCAGACCACGGTCAAAGAATTCCTCAAGGACGATGCAGGCAACCTGACCGCTGCCGTCATCTCCTACCTCAAGCCCGAGCGTGACCCCGAGACCGGCCGCACCAACATGGTGCCCACCGGCGAGGAGTTCACCTACAACTGTGAGCTGGCCTTCATTGCCGCCGGTTTCGTGGGCTGTGAGAGCTATGTGGCCGATGCCTTCGGTGTCAGCCTGACCGGCCGCGGCTGTGTGGACACCGATCACTTCCGCACCAACGTGGACAAGGTGTTCGCCTGCGGCGATATGCGCCGGGGCCAGAGCCTTGTGGTCTGGGGCCTGCGGGAGGGCCGCGACTGCGCCGCCGAGGTAGACCGCTACCTCATGGGCTACACCAACCTGTAAGCCCGCATCCCGGCCATTACTGAACCATTCTCTTTCCTATCCTAAACAAGCGGAAAGCCCCATCGGTATTTTTCGTACCGATGGGGCTTTCTGCGTTATTTTCTTGGGGTTTCTCTCTTCGTGAAGGGGAGCGGGCGAACCCTCTCCGGGCAGTTGCCTTGCCCTCTCAGTCAAAGCCTAACAGCTTTGCCAACTCCCTCAAAGGGGGAGCTGTCGCCGCAGGCGACTGAGAGGTTGTACGAAGGATCACTTCATCTCTTTCACCCTATTCCACCCCCGGATCACTTCCCACCGGCCTACAGAAGCGTCTGCGGGCTTATCGGCGGAGATGAGCTGGCTTTCAACAGCCCAAGTCAGAGCCTTCTGCTCGTCGGTGGCATCCTCAGCCATCACAGCGGCAGGGGCGGGTTTGCCAGCTTCGGTCCAGAGGAGTTTTGCCAGTTCGGTGGTGTTCTGGGGGATAGCTGCACCGGCAGGCAGGACAGTGTTCAGGTACAGTTCCGTGCCGATCATGTAACCGGTATAACCCAGCACAGCCGTACCGGCACCGGCAACACCGATCATGGCAGCGGTACCCAGCACGCCGGGACCTTCGCTTTCAATGGTGGCATCCTGCGTCATGGCCTCGATGGTCACAGTCTGTGCAGGCATCTTGAAGGTCAGGGGGTTCTCCTTGACGTTCACATCCAGCTTCGCATCACTGTTAATGCTCCACAGGTCAAACACAATCGCATCGGTGGGGGCGGTGTATTTCACCGTCACTTCGGCATTTTCGGGAACTTTAGCCGTCAGGGTGCCATCCTCGGTCTTGGTAAATTCCACTGCCTTGCCGTCAGCATCCTTCACGGTCACTTCGGCGTTCTTGACGGTCAGGTCGTACCGCTTGACAACAGGAGCAACCGGTTCGGTATCTTCCTTCTTGTCATTGTCCTTGTTGGTGTCATCCGGCTTGTTGTCGCCCGGCTTCGGGGGCAGGGTGCCGCCGTTGTTGGTCAGCTGGCTTTCGTCAAACTTGCCGCCGGAGATCACACCGGTTTTCTCATTGGTCACAGCACCGGTAAAGTTGCCGTTGCCAATGGTTCCGTTGTTTGCCACCTTTCCGGAAAACGTACCATCGTTAATTGCGCCATTATTGGTCACTTCGCCGGAAAACGTACCATTCTCAATTTTACCATCGCTCTCGTTTGTCACGCCTCCAGAGAATTGAGTCGCCTTTTCTCCGGTCGTTGTGATTGTGCCCTTATTGGTCACTTCACCAGTTACGGTACCGCCGTTGGCGTTCAGGGTTCCGTTGTTTTCAATGGGAATGCTCAGGGTACTACCCGTACCACTGTCAATCAATGTCAGATTACCATGATTGATGATTTTCTTATCGGCGTTTTCTCCAGCAACCTGCTTGCCCGTCAGATCAACAGTAACTGTAACGCCCTCGGGGATGGTCAATGTATTCTCCATGTCGTTCGGTGTCACATAGCTCAGGAATTTGAGCTGAGCATTCCCATGCGCTTTGTCTTGAATCGCTTTTAAGGTTGATTCATCCGGCCATCTGTGGCCAATCAGTTTGACATACGCCTCATATTCTACCTCATTGCATACACCAGTAGCGGAAGCATCTTCAATTCTTTCGAATTTTCCGCTTACAATCTTTCCCACAGACTCATTTACGACTGTTCCGGTAAACTCAGCATTCTCCGTTCCGGTAATCGTTCCACGGTTTTGGATTTTTCCGCTGACGGTAGCATCATTTACACGCAGCTGAACACCTTTATGAATGACCATATCATAGCTTTCACTGTTTGTAATGGTGCCGCCACTCAGTGTGATCTCTGTATTGCTACCAGAGGAAGTCCATAAGCCATATCCTTTGTTGTTGTCGATGGTTCCTCCACTCATTATGAACTTGGACGTTCCACTCCAAGCAATCGAAACACCATCATTGCTGCAATTTTTGATTTCAGCCGAGTCGCTCATGGTAAAAGTACAGGTGTTCCCAGAGTCAGGATACATTTTTACGCCTGCACCTTCTGGTGCTGTACAATTTTCAATTGCGCCTCCGGTCATGTTGAAGGTGCCATCGCTCATGTACACACCGCCACCGCTTGTGCTTGCGGTAAAGCCCTGAATGGTGCCGCCACTGATCGTCAGGGCACTGCCGGAGCCTTCCATATAGATTGCTCCGCCGTGCCCTGTTACCGTACCATTGCCCTGAATGATACCTTTGCCCACACTATCCTTGATTTCCAGCGTGCCGCCATTCGAGATGTTAAACGCTCTCTGGTTATTTGCCGCTGTAATGGTGTGGCCGTTCAGATCAATGCTCAGGTTTTTATTATTGATAGAGAGAGTGCCTGTTAACGCAATATTGCCGCTCAATTGGACATTTCCGCCTTTTGTAGCAGCAGCTGTCAGCCCCGTCAAATCTGAAACCGGTGTAGCTGTACCGCTCGAAGTGCCGCCCATTGCGTCCGACAGCGTTATCGCATCATCTCCCAGGGTTGTACCCCCCCCCCCTACTGTTGCCAGAGCGGGTGCAGGCATTATGCTGACTGCCATACTGACTGCCAGTGCCATACTAATCAATCGTTTTTTCATCTGCAAAAGCCTCCTTATAAAAATATGTTCTGCAGATCTGCCCCGGCAGGAAAGCCGGACGCATCCGTTGCTTTTTTGCCCATGGTGGGCAAATCATCAGCACTATTGTAACAAATTTTGGAGCATTTGGCAATGTTTTAAGGCAAATTGTCGAATATCCGGTAAAATGGCCTTTCAGCCTGCATTTCGTCCCGAGGAAGGCGGTGTGACTTTTGCACCTGTGCAGCACATAATAAGGTCGCGAATGTAAATTGGTGCGTATCCATGGTATCACCAAGCAACAAGAAGCCCCATCGGTAGTGCCTATACCGACGGGGCTTCCTGCTTTGCTGGGGGTTAGTGCTTACCGGCCTTGAACCATCTGTCAAGCCACTTGCAAATGACAAACCCACACAGAAACAGCAACAGCGCTCTGCCTTATCCGGCAGGCCGCTTTGCGTCAATCTTCTCTCTTCAATTCTTCTTGCAGCAGCCGTTTGAACAAAACCGGGTAATTACTTGCACCATGCACGATATGGTAGACGAACACAGTATCCACGATCAGCCGATAGACGCAGAGATACTGCCCGGCGATCACATAGCGATAGCCGCTTTTCAGCAGTTCGGCATCTCTTGGAAGCGAACCCGACAGCGGGAAACGTTCCAACCGCGAAAGAGAATCCAAGATTCGATCCGTGATTTTTCGGGCAGAATTCGGCCCTACCAGATTCATGTGAAGCTCTGCGATTGCTTCCAGTTCCCGCTGTGCCGACTCCAGAATTTCGATCTTAGCCACGACGATAGATCTCCTCCAGCCGTTTTCTGGAATCCTCCAGCGTGTAAGCCGGAGCACCAGCAAGCCTTCCCTGTTCCGCTGCTTCCAGCTTTGCCCGGAGTTTCAACGCCTCTTCCCGCTGTTCGAATGCTTCAATGCTCATTACAACAAGGTCACCCTCTCCATTTTTTGTAATGTAGATTGGCTCGCCCGCTCCGTGCGCCAGATTTGAAATGGAACCGTAGTCATTGCGAAGCGCCGTAGACGACTTAATGATCATAGTGCGCACCCCCTAAATGATTCTAATATAATTCTATCAGAATCATTCATTTTCTTCAAGCGTTCTCATCAAAAAAGCGGCCTGCCCTCTCCGGCAGGCCGCTTTGCGTCAATCCGTATCGTATTCGGTACCGGCCCCACCGGTCGGCGGCTCCGTCTGCGCGGCAGACGGTGTGGTACCGGCGGAAGGGGTCGTGGTCTCGGGCGGGGTGGCGGGCACCTCGGCCTCGACCTCTGCCGCCATATAGACGATGATGGTCGAGCCGACCTCCACCATGGCACCGGGCTCCTCGCTGCAATAGGCCACACAGCCCGAAACATAGGAGCCATCGTTATAAATGGGATAGAAGCTCGCATTCAGCCCCACCTGCGCCAGCTGCTGCTCCGCGCCGTCCCGGGTAAAGCCTGCCACGTTGGGCATCTCCACCATCTGTGGGCCGCGGCTGACCACCAGATCGATGGTGCTGCCCTCTTCGATGACCTCTCCGGCTTCGGGGGTCTGACGGATGATCTTGCCCTTTTCCACAGTATCACTGTATTCCATGGTCACATAGAACAGGTAATCCCCGGCATAGCTGTTGTTGTTGCGCACCTGCGAATCGTAGTCCATCCCCACAAAATCCGGGGCCAGATTCACCGGCTCTGTCACCAGCGAACTGGCCGGTTCGGAGGCCGGGGTGGATTCCGCAGGCTTTGCGGTGTGCAGCCCCTGATTCACCAGCCCCCACACGATGAGCAACGTCAGGATGGCCAGCAGGATCAGGATGGCCGCCAGCAGGTTGCGCAGGCTGAGTATATGCTTTTTTCGCTCCTCTTCCTCGGTGGACTGAGGGCGCGGCGCGGCCTGCTGCAGAGTCTGGGTGAGCTCCGTGGTATACTCCTGGCTGCTCAGTGCCCGGAACAGCTGGGGCACGGTCTGGATGCGCTCGGCAGGGCTGAGCTGCAGGCCCATCCAGAGCACATCCGAAACATACTCCGGCACCGCCCGTTCCAGCGTACGGGCGCGGGGGTTGGAGTCCGACACCAGCCGCTGTGCCGCAGGAACAGGGCTCTGCCCGCAGACCATCCGGTAGACCACGGCGGCAAGGCTGTATTCGTCGGTGTAACGGCCCTCGAATTCGGTGGTGGAATACTGCTCCGGTGCCGAGTAGCCCTCGTACAGCTGCTCGTGCAGGCCGCTGCCCGCCGTGCGCAGCCCCACGGTGGCGTAGCCCGTCAGGCGTGCCCGGCCGTTTTCCAGCACCCGGATGTTTTCCGGGCAGATGCCCCGGTGCACCAGCCCCACCTGATGCATGGCCGCCACGCCGTCAAACACAGGCTGCAGCATATTGCGGGCCGTCTCAGCTGAAACCGGGCTGGGACGCTCATCCAGCCACTGCTGCAGCGGGATGCCGCCGGGGTTTTCCATCACGGCGTAGACGGTGTTGTTCTCCTCGAACACGTCCAGCACAGCCTCCAGACCGTTTGCGGGGGTGATGCGCTGGATGGAGCGGTAGAGATCAGCAAAGTCCATCCGGGTGGTCTTGAACAGCACCTCGCTGCCCAGCTTGGGCCGGAGCAGCGCGTCCGTGCCCCGCTCCGCCGACAGCGTCAGGGGCATATACTCCTTGATGGTCACCCGGAACCGCCCGACGTTCTCCACGCCCCGGTACAGGATGCCCTCGCCGTCGATGCTCTGCATCTCGCCCACGGTATACCGTCCGGCCAACAGCGTGCCCACCGGCAGGCTGCCCGCCGGGTTGCGCCCGGCCAGTACCCCGCCGCAGTGCGGGCACACCGACACCCGGCTCTCCAGCTCGCCCATGCAGTACGGGCAGATGCGTTTTGCTTCCATGTGCGCCACCTCGTTTCTTCGTGGTCTGTTTCAAATTATTTTACCATATTTGCCCCCGCCGCGCAATCCGCAAAGCAAAAAAGCGCCGCCCTCTGAGTTTTTTCACAGGGGGCGGCGCTCAATTCGCACCAATATCAGCAGTAGAACTTCGATTCACCAAACACATCATTCCACTGTGCCACAATGTAGCTTGAACGGCTTTCCAGAACATCTACAATTGCGCTCAACGTTCTGGCAGGAATCTTCGAGTTATTGTTGGCCACGATACAGCCTCCCGCTTCCGTAATCCAGATCTTTGTTGCACTGGCATTCGGAACACCCTTTGCAACATGGACATGAACCGGTTCCAGCGGTGCACCTTCATTGCTCCAGAAGAAAATCACATAACCGAACAGCCGGAACAGACTAGGCACTTTCGATTCCCCCCTCATGCGAGAAGCGGATCAGAAGATGTGCCGTTGATTTGACCAGCTCTTTCAGGCTCGCCATCTCCATTTCAGAATAGCCATTATTGGTCCACAAATACCCCGGCAGAATACAGGTCGCCGACTTAAAGCCGTTTTCTACAGGTGTTTCAATCTGTACCTTTACCTGCTCCTGATTACCATTCTGAATTGGCGAGGAATAAACGATTTCCGTCCCATCATTCAAGGTCATAAAAGGATAAAGCATCCGAACACCCTCTTTCTTAAAAGAAGTATACCATGAAATCCAGAGGGTTTCAATGATTGAACCACAGATATTTTTCCGCCGATTTCCTAAATTTCATGTGTTTTCATAGTTTTTCGCTACACTCCGCAGGCGTTCTGCGAGCTGCGCAATCAGTGCGACATCCTTTTCATCCAAACCAGTCACGTTTACTGTATTATGCTTTTCTACACCCAGCAGGTAATCTGTCGAGACAGAAAACAACCTAGCCAAATCCACCAGGCTCTGCGGCGACGGCATAGAAAGCCCCTGCTCCCATGAATTGATACCGTTTCTCGTCATATTCATCCTGCGTGCAAGCTCTGCCTGCGTCCACCCTCGCGATTCTCTCAGGGCCTTGATGCGGTCGGCCGTCATAACATCACCTCTCATGTCAAGTATAGTGTGCTTTTATGGTTATTCTTTATCATTTTGGTTCTATTACTTGACACATTGTTATTTTTATGATACGGTGACTGTGACATACCCTATTCTATTAGAAAGAAGGAAAAATTATGAAATCTTATTCTTGTCGGCGAATTCTCCCTAGTATCTGTGTTCTTATTATTCTTCTTTTTTCGCTTTCTTCTTGTAGTTCTTCTTCGCAGGCTGCTATTTCTTCTGCTGTCGAGGAAGCTTCCGGCATACCAACTTCTAGTTTCCTATTTTCTGATGCCACTTGGGACACTACCTCTGATGAGCTTGAGGGTTTAGAGAATAAATCTATCTCGACCACGTCCTTTTTAGGGCATGGTGATAAATCCTATGCTTTTAATGATGTTTCTTTTAATAATTTAATTGGCACAAACACTTACACATATCGTGGAAATCAACTATGGAAAGTTACTTTCCATTATCAAGGACATCTTGAAACCGAAAAGTCTGATGCAATCATTGCTAAACTGAAAGAAACCTATGCCGCTCCTACTATTGATAAAAGTGATTTAAATGAAAATGGAACTGGTGTATGGCTTGAATGGCATCTTGAGGCTGTTAATATTACCTATATGTATGTCAGTGGCTCTGCCAGCAACAATAATGTTATTATTCTTGCATATGAACTTCCAGATAGCCAGATTCCTGCTATTGACAGTTCCTCTCGCAACGGTGATTTTCGCATTGGGTATTGGGGTGATTCTATTGACACTATCAATTATTATGAAACTGCAGAATATCAAGGAACTGCCGCTGACAATTCCGGATTAGTATACAATGGAACAGTCTCCGGGTATGCTGCGAATATTGTATATTACTTTGACTCTAGCGAAAAGTTATATAAAGGTGGTTATCAAATCACTGAACAATATAGTCAAGGCGCCTCGTATATTGCCGCATATAACACATTAAAGGAAAATCTAATTTCAAAATATGGGACTCCTACTTCTGATTTAAAAAAGAATCTTTCGAGTCTTGCTTCGTATACTGACGAAGGCTCTGCACTTCAACTGGGCTATACCGTCTATCGGTGTTGTTGGGAAACTGAAACATCCAATATCACTCTTGGCATGCTCAGTCAAAATTATGAGATTAATCTTATTTTAGGTTATGAAGATTTGAACTATGAAAGTTCACCTGACACAATCGGATTATAAACATATTTACATTTATTGACTTTTTTTTGCAACAAGGTATATATTATCTTTATAGTCTTTTTTATACTGATATCTAATCATACAAGCATATGGCAGATGGCAGCTGCTTAATACCTTTTACATACAAGTTTTCACATAACATATGTGCCATGCTTGTATCTTTATATTAAAGGAGATATTTTTATGAATGAGACTCAGGCTGCCATTTTGAACGCAGCGGAATTCGCTAAGATGTTGAGTTATGCCCTTTATCTTATCGTGTATCTGATGCGTAATACTTAAAAAATCCGCAGAGCGTAATTTATATGCTCTGCGGATTTTTATTTTATATAGTTTTCTCAATTGTATTGTTACAACTTCATTTTTCAGCCCTCCAAAACCGGTCAGTATGTCACAATCCAAAAGTGCCCGTATGTCACAGCAAAACAGCTTTTCAGCGCTCTTCCGCCATGTAAAAAGCCGCTCTTTGTGCATCACAACACAAAAAGCGGCTTCATTACGTCCTTATTCAGACCTGCAGAGCATTATTCCGGCAGGTCCTCTTCGTTCTCGAGAGAGTGCCAGACATTCTGGACATCGTCGTTGTCCTCCA
>ENA-ORLU01002310-ORLU01002310.1-human-gut-metagenome-genome-assembly--contig:-NODE-2310-length-11355-cov-1.859904_pt1 | contig 11355 bp, 13 predicted proteins | sample MGYA00243009_ERZ508833 | MGnify/ENA primary metagenome ERZ508833 (study PRJEB26277, sample SAMN04329763) | human gut metagenome | biome: human-associated habitat | host: Homo sapiens | place: USA...
GTTTATCTTTATCGGCTGGCAGAGGAAGCACCTCTTCTGTATGCCAAACTGGCATTGAGAGAAAACGGATTGCAGAATTATGTGGATGCGATGAATGAATTTAATTAGATCCAAATGCATTTCATCTGAATCACGCCCTACATATCTCCGCCATTTTTAACACAAATGACGGAGATACAATTTTCAATTTCGCACTTTACTTCTCTAAGCTTAAGATATACCGAATTACTTTTCGTCAAAAAATAATATCTTTGATCTGTTCCGCTAAGTCACTCAAGAATTTATATAATATTTCTTTAGTTGTCATATAATCCATTCCAAACGCCTTATTAGTTAATCCTTTTAACACATCATCAACCATAAGATCTTCCTCACTTAAAAACTGACCCAACCCATAATGTGCAAGGCAATTTCTGAAGGTTTTGTTTTTTAATGAATTATCAACCTTAATTTTTATGTTATTAGCCTCATTTATCTCCTTTACGAAATCACACAGATAATAATATTGTAAATAAGCAAACTTAAACTTTTGAGGTATTTCATCTATAAAAAACTGTTCAACAAACACTATAGCATAGTTTATAACACAAAGGATAGAAAATAATTCTAACCCTAAACTTGTCCTTAATTTCAATGGACAATTTTTGAAAAAATGATAATCTTTGTAACTTACAATTAACGAATCTCTATAATTATATGGCGAATAACCAATACACCCCAAATATGCTGCTAACTTTCCAGCAATAATACTCATTCCCATTATTGTATTGCCTACATTCTCATTTCCGAGGATTTTAATGGGCGTATTTAATGCACATATAATTGTATTTCCACAAAACTCACCATTACATAAATCCGTTCCCACATTATAATATCCAAAAATTTTCTCAATTGCGCTTCTTTTATTATAAAAATAGCTATCACTCTCATTAAATTTACAACATAAAACCTGAGAATACTCATTATACGTTTTTTCAAATAATTTGTGTCCTTGCCTTAATTCCGTATAATACATTTTTTCTTCGTTAGTAAGAGCAGGTGGCTCCAATCCAACTTTTTTACACCATTGTTCCGCCCCATCGACAAATACACCTATGTATGGTTGACACATCATTATATAATTACTGCTTACATTTTTTGCATTCTTCTGTACATCCACCAATGTATACAAAAAGCATGCATCCGATTGTATCAAACTCAATGCCGCTAATTGTAATTTATTCAAATTCATTATTAAGCCTTTCTATTTTCAATTATGTAAGAATCCAAATGACCTCCCAACGAATAAATCTTCCATTCAGACATATCGCCATCTTTAACCAACGATATTTCATAAATATCTTTTATGACATGTGGCGAATTAATTATAAATGCATCCTCCACATTTGGATGAATTCTTACATATGCCATTGTATGTTGTTCATTGTAACGAACCTTGGAACTAATTCCAGGATTCTTTATTCCTAAAAAGAACTTTCTTGCTTCAAAATAATCTTTCCAATCCTTTTTCGTTGGTGGAAAAATCAGTTTATCCAATATATTCACAGAAACAACATCTTTTTTTAATTCTTCCAAAAAAATGTTACATCGTAATAAAATTTCATTATCCTCCGACTCAAGTTGGCTATACATCTGTTTCAGTTCTTCGTCAGTGGCATCATGTCCATATATATTAGACCAAAACGGGGATTTAATCACATTTTGACTATCTTTCTTATTCCCCAAAGAAATGATACTAGCACGTTCTATTTGTGTTTCTTCTACATCCATCCCACATTCCTTGAGACACTTAGTTATCTCAAGTAACACTTTCTCAAAATCTTCAACATATTTCCTTATACAGACAAAACGCAGTTGTTCATCGGTTTGCAATAATCTTTGAATTCTATTCGCATCCGCATGCAAATATAATCCATACATAACATCCTCTATTGTTTGATATAAATTAAGTTTTGTCCCATCTGCCAATATTTGTTCAATGTGCATATTAATAATTTCATGATATTCGCTCAAAATTCTATCTGCTTCTTCCCTTTTATGTGGATAAGCTTTCTTAATTTCAGCTAAGATTTCTTCAACAAATATAGGTTCCACTTTACTACCATATTTGCGCTGCAAAATCAATTTTGTATTTATCTGCAAATACGTTTCAGCATCATAACCATCTGTTAACTCACGACTACTGAGTTCTCCTGAAAATTTTTGATACTCTTTCATTGTATACATAAACAAATATAATTTGTTATTCGTAAGTTCATCAAGCATAACATCCCCACCTTTCAATGTCCCCTTCTTCACACTTTACTCTTTATCCGTAATTTCCCAGTGTCCACTGAACCCACGTCCAACATAACACACATTATCCATTTCTTTTATATGACGCTTAATTGTCTTAGAACTTACACCTAATGCAATCGCCATTTTCTCTGTACTGATTTTACTGTCTTTACGAATCAAGTCCAGAATCTGAGCATCCAGTTTGTCTTGAGGGACACCTTGAGGGACATTGTAGTTCAAATTCGGCATCACAACTGTAAACTGATATCTATCTGAACGAAATGTTGGTCTTTTACCCTCACTATAATTAACTTGAAATTCATATCCACTAATAATCTTTCCAAATCCACTACCTTTACGCTCCATATATCCAAGCCTGTTGAACACATCCGCAAGAACCGGATTCCTTCTGGTAGAAGGTACTGTAAGCGGATCTCTGTCCTGAATCACGGAACCATCCGGCATTCCTCCCGGAGAATAGATTCCCATTCTATCATCATATATGTCAATATGGACTTCACTTCCATTGACCAGATAATCACGATGTGCCAAGGCATTTACAAGTGCTTCGTGATAACTTCTCTCTACATACTCCGGCATTTCTTCTCTCGAATTTGCAGTTTTACGCCATTTCATTTTGCAATTACGTTTGATAAACGCTTCCCCATTTTCAATCAGGGAAATAACACTGCCTGAATACTCTGCATCGTCCAATGCATCGACTGCACCACCACTTTTATTCAACCCATGCTCACCAGTTTCTAATGCGTTCTTATAATACTCATAGGATTCTTTTTCCACTAATGACATATCCACATCATTCGATAGTTTGTTTGCTGCACGAAGAACAATAATTCTAGTTCTTACAAGTTCATCTATGTCTGCTATGGTTACTTTTTTATATTCGTAGTTTTCTTTCATCCTACACCTCTACCAGCAAAGACTCTCCCTCAGAATAATTTCCACTTGTCCATTCCCATTTCTCCGAAAGTTCTATTCTCCCATCCTCTAATACAGTTGGTACACTATGACACTTTCCGGTTTTTATCTGCATATCCTGATTCATATGATGATATACAAAATCAAGTTCTCCGTTAATTGATACTGTACCTATCAAAGAACGCCTCAATATATCGCCACCACTGTAGTCTGCCCATGACAATTTTCCATTCTGATGATATGTAAAGGTAGTCTGTTCACTAACCTCGCCATTCTCGGAATTCATTTTGGGAATGAACCTTCTTCCATCATAACAAATGTCTGTAGACGCCTTATTAAGTTCTTTTTCCATAACTTCATAGGCAAATATCACTCCATTTTCTACCGGATAACGCCCATGCTTTATTGTAGAAAATCCCATTTTTTCATAAAGTGCTGCCGCAGGCAATGAAGCATCCAAATATGCCTTATCATATTTTTCCATAATCTGAGCTTCGATATTCTTTATTATAAATGTTCCATAGCCCATTTTCTGGTGTTCCGGCAAAACATAAACTCTTGTAATATGATTATCTTCAAAACAGCCTGTGCCAATCATATTTCCGTCTATTTTGAGGACGCTTACATATCCATTTTCGATATCTCTTTTTATCGCCTCCTTGCTGTAAAGCTCACAGAAAAATCCCACCACTTCTGCTGGATAATATTTCGGATATACTTTTTTATCGTATGCTGCACCAAATCGTACACAGCCTGCAATTCTTCTATTGTTGCTAATTCATATATCATAATCATTCTCCATATTTTACATATCAATCCATTGAATAAACGCCGTCTTATCCGAGCTATTATATCCTGCATTTCGATAAAAGTTTAATGTACTTTCTTCCTTAGAACCTGTAAGTAACATCATCTTATAACAATGATTCTGTTTGGCAATCTGCTTTGCAAAATTCAGGCAGGCAGTTGCATAACCTTTCTTCCGATAATCTCCATGCGTCACAACATTTTCTACGAACGCATACGGGCGAACACCTCTTGTGAGATTAGGAATAATCACGCATACGCAGGATGCCACAATCTTTCCATCAATTTCGCAGACAATCAGATGATGATTGGTGTCATTAATAATATTATTCCATGTATTTTGCAAATGCTTGTTATCCTCAGGAATACTTTTTTCATGAAGATACAGATATTCTGAACAATAGAATCCTGTTCTTCTTTCTTTAAACAAGGCACTAATTCTCTTGTATATAGAATAATAATCTGACCACTCACCATATAAATTAAGCGCATTTGATGACACATATCTAAAGCTTTCTTCTGACATTAATACTTCTGCAACAATGTAAATTTTATCATATTTTTGCAATTTAATAAACACAACATTTTGCTGAACAAAATAACTAGCACTCCCTCCTCAGCTTACCTCCTGCGCTACCGCTTACTCCCCCCTCAGCCCGATTCCGCTTCGCTTCATCTCGCTGTATGTTGTCGCCAAGTACATAAATTGAAATACAGCATTCGGCCTATCAGTCCTGAGAGCAGCCATGCCCCTCATCTTACCGCCTGCGCTACCGCTTGTCGGTAAGCCGAGTGTCGTGCCTTCAAATAGCCATAAAATAGAAAAAGCACCAACAGACAAGCAAGCTTGTCGTTGGCACTTTCCTATTTTATGACTGCTCTCAGTCCATTTCCTACTCGAATTCAATCGTTCCAGGCGGTTTACTCGTCAGATCATACATTACACGATTTACGCCTTTTACCTCGTTTATAATTCTTGTCATAACCTTCTGCAGTACCTCGAATGGAATCTCGGAGCAATCAGCGGTCATGAAGTCGCTGGTGTTGACTGCACGGAGCGCGATTGCATAATCATAGGTACGCTCATCGCCCATAACACCGACACTGCGCATGTTGGTCAGTGCTGCGAAATACTGTCCAAGGTTTTGGGCAAGTCCTGCCTTGGCAATCTCTTCGCGGTAGATGTAATCTGCATCCTGTACGATACGTACCTTGTCTGCAGTTACTTCGCCAATGATACGGATGCCAAGTCCCGGTCCTGGGAATGGCTGACGGTATACGAGGTATTCTGGAATACCAAGTTCCAATCCAGCTTTTCTTACTTCATCCTTGAAGAGCAGGCGGAGTGGTTCGATGATTTCCTTGAAATCAACATGATCTGGAAGTCCACCTACATTGTGGTGACTCTTGATGACTGCGGACTTTCCAAGTCCAGACTCAATTACGTCTGGGTAAATCGTTCCCTGTACTAAGAAGTCAACCGCGCCGATCTTCTTTGCCTCTTCCTCGAATACGCGGATAAATTCTTCGCCGATAATCTTACGTTTTGCTTCTGGCTCGGTAACACCAGCTAATTTCTTATAATAACGCTCCTGTGCATTGACACGGATAAAGTTCAGCTCATATGGGCCATCCGGGCCAAATACTGCCTCGACCTCATCGCCCTCGTTCTTACGAAGTAAGCCGTGATCAACGAATACACAGGTAAGCTGCTTTCCTACTGCTTTTGAGAGAAGAACGGCTGCTACGGAGGAATCGACACCACCGGACAGGGCACATAATACCTTTCCGTCTCCAACCTTCTCACGGATCTCACGGATTGTTGTCTCAACAAATGAATCCATCTTCCAGTCGCCGGAGCATCCACATACGTTATAAACGAAATTTGACAGCATCTTCTGTCCTTCTTCGGTATGCATAACCTCTGGATGGAACTGTGTCGCATACAATTTACGTTCCGGGCATTCCATTGCTGCAACCGGACAGACAGGTGTCTTCGCAACAACCTTAAATCCCTCTGGTGCCTTTGAGATATAATCTGTGTGACTCATCCAGCAGATTGTCTGTGGCTTTACGCCCTGGAAGATAGCACTGCTGTTATCTACATCCACTTCGGTTCTGCCATACTCACTGACTGGCGCAGTTTCCACGGTACCTCCACGCATATCTGCCATCAACTGCGAGCCATACCCGATTCCGAGAATCGGAATTCCCAACTCAAATCTTTCCTTCTGAAAGCGTGGTGACTCCTCGCCATACACACTATTTGGACCACCCGTGAAAATGATTCCCTTTGGATTCATTTCCTTGATCTTGTCGAGCGACAAGGTGTACGGATGTACCTCTGCATACACATTACATTCACGGACACGACGTGCAATCAACTGGTTGTACTGACCACCAAAATCAAGCACGATAATCATTTCCTTATTCATGTGCGTCTCCCTTCTTCTCTGATTTATTGTATTTCTTGCCACCATGCAATAACGTGATGACCTGCGCACGCATCAGCGTGCCTCATTATATCATGTGTTGTAACCACGATTGTATATAATTACTCATCCTCTTATTATATTTATAAGAAAATAAGCAAGAGTCCTATCTTTCGATAAAACCCCTGCTTATTATACTAATTATTTAGCATCTCTGCAATAACTTCCTGCGCTTTTTGTAACTGTGTATCATCTGCACGGTCAATATTGACAGCCGATGTCTGTCCATCTGGAAGTTCTACCTCATAATCTGGTGTAATGCCCTTCTTATGAATATCGTTTCCATTTGGTGTAAAATACTTTGCAACCGTAAGCTTCACAGCAGTTCCATCGGAAAGCGGTATGACTGACTGAACGATACCCTTACCAAATGTCGTTGTACCAACCAGCTTCGCCTTACCTGAATCCTGCATTGCTCCGGAGAAAATCTCAGATGCACTGGCACTGTTGCCATTTACAAGTACAACCAATGGAATATCTACGCTGTGCTTTCCCGTATCTTTGTACTCACCAAGCACATTTCCATCACGGTCCTTCGTGGATACGATGACACCGTCGTCCATGATATAATCGCACATATCAACAACGGCTGTCAGAAGTCCACCCGGATTATCACGCAAATCAATGATAGCTGCCTTGGCTCCATTTGCCTGCACCTCATCGATAGCATCTTCAAATTCCTGTGCTGTATTGTCGTTGAACTGTGTAACTGCGATATAACCAACCTGATCATCCAGCATCTCGCTTTCTACCGTGTAATTCTCCACAGTACGACGCTCTACATCAAACTCCAGATAATCGGATTCGCCCTGACGGTAAATCTTCAGATGTGCCTTCGTTCCTTCTTCGCCACGGATCATATCTACTACCACAGAAAGCTCCTGATCGGTAATCTCCGTGTCATCTACCTGAACTAAAATCTCGCCTGCCTTCAGTCCAGCCTGCTCAGCCGGGCTGTTCTTGATCGGACGTACGATTTCGACACGCATATCGGAATTCATCGTCACAACTGCACCGATACCTACATATTCACCCGAAGTATCTTCCTGCAGTTCTGCATACTCTTCCTTTGTATAATAGACAGAGTACGGATCATCCAGACCATCCATGATTCCGTCATACAACGCTTCTTCCTGCTTATCACGGTCAACATCGAAATAATAATACTTGTCAATCAGGGAATTGATCTCATCGACCTTCTTTGCAACTGAACTGTCCTGCCACAGATCCGATGCAACTACTGGTTCTGACGTATCTGCCTGTGTTGCATCCGAATCCGTCTGTACATCAATGGATTCCCGTGTATTCTTCTTTGACTCTGTCTGATTTCCACAACCGATACATGCAACAGATAACGCGGTTGCCAACGCCAAAGCCCATAGTTTTTTCATGTTCTTTTTCACGTCTACTTTTACTCTCCTTTAACCTTGCGCTTTCATCTTATTGTAAATACGGCCATGGATCAACATAGCTGCCATTGATTCTTAATCCAAGATGGCAATGTGGACCTGTCGAATTTCCGGTACTTCCCGCAAGCGCAATGACCTGTCCACGCGATACCGTCTGTCCCACACTGACACACAAGCTTGAATTATGCATATATGTAGTTGACATAGACGAACTGTGTGCAACCGTTACATAATTACCCATCGAGCTTGAATAAGACGCCGCAATTACCGTTCCAGCCTCGCATGCTACAATCGGTGTTCCTGTCGGACATCCAATATCCAATCCCTGATGATATCTCGAACCAATACCTCCAGGACTCTCTCTCGGTCCAAATCTGGAAGTAACCGTTCCTCCAGTTGATACTGGCCACTGCAGGCTTCCACCTGTATATGTGATATTTACATCTGTCGGGGCCGTTGTTGTGCTTCCTGCAGCTGCTGCCGCGGCCGCTGCGGCTGCATGCTGCTGTCTATATGCTTCCTCCGCGGCTGCGATTGCCTGATTGGTTGCCTCGATATCCTGCTCCAGCTCTGCAATCGTTGCCTCGTAATCACCGATGGATGATTCGTAGTTTGCTACCTGTACCTGCTTACCCTCGATCATAACCTCGACAGCAGCCTTGTTGTCTTCCACTTCCAGTTTGATATCCTCAACATCCTTCAGATCTTTTTCCAGACCGGCCTTTGTATCTGCGATCGTCTGTCGTGTCTCTACCAGATCATCAAACATATTCTTATCGTAAGAATAAATCTGATCTGCATATTCTGCCTGATTTACGATATCAGAGATATCAGAGGTAGAAAACAGGACATCCAGATACGATGGATTACCATTTTCGTATGAGTATTTGATTCGCTCTTTCATCGCCTCATACTGTTCCTGTTCCTTCTCCTGTGCAGCCGTAAGCTCGGTCTGCTTCGTCTCAATATCTGCTTCGAGCTGAGTCTGCTGCGCTTCCAGATCCGTAATTTCATTTGTATATTCCGTTACCTGCGCATCCAGTTCTGCAATCGCATCCAGAATCGAATTCTGTTCTTTCTCCAACTGGGCGAGAACGGCTTCTGCTTCTTCCTTCTTGCTTTCCTTCTGATCTTTCTGATCCTTCAGGTCCGAAATACTCGTCGCATTTACCGGCATACTCATGCTTCCAGCCACAGCAAATGCAATGATTGCTCTCACAAGCTTTTTACACTTCATAAGCTTCCCTCATAAACATTCAAATGTTTCCGTGTTGTCAATAAACTACCAATCAAACCAAGTCCGATACCAATACCCGCAGATAATGGAATCAGAACTGCAAATATCTCCTTTGCCGGTACAAATGCAAATAAGCTCTGTACAACGGAGAACCGGCCGATGATGTACTGAACCACTGTATCATACATATAGTAGATCAAGATCAATGGAATCAATGATCCCACAAGTCCAATCACAACACCCTCTACAATGAATGGCGCACGTACGAAGAAGTTTGTCGCACCAATCAGCTTCATGATACCAATTTCTTCCTTACGCACAGTAATACCGATTGTAATCGTATTACTGATCAGGAAGATCGAGCAACAGGATCACAATAATTCCGATGGATGCATAGCTGACAACGCTGTTCAGTGCTGCCACACCGTCTGCAGTTACCTCGGAGCTAAGTACCTTACGTACACCTGTCAATCCCTTTAAGTACTGTACAAATTCTGCCTGATTGGACAGATCCTTCAATGTGATCTTATATGATGCACTGTTCTTCAATGGGTTGTCCCCCTGGAATGCATCAATCGCTGCCTGCGGATCATCAAACTTCTCTTCCGCATACTGCTTCCATGCCTCATCTGCGGAAATGAAATCCAGCGTATTGACCTCATCACGCAGTCGAATCTGCTGACCGATCATCGTGATATTCTCATCTGTTACACCTTCATCAAAGAATACAGAAATTGTAACCGTATTCTCCAGATCCGCCATAGCTGTACGGAAATTCACGATCACACAATAAAATAAACCAAATAAGAACAGACAGGAAACAATTGTTCCGATCGATGCCAATGAGAACAAAAGGTTTCGTTTAATATTTTTAATACCCTGTCTGATACTATACATGAATGAACTAATCCTCATCGATATACCCACCTTTTTGCTCATCGCTGATTATTTCGCCATGCTTCAACGTGATTACACGTTTCTTCATCATATTGACGATCTCTTTGTTATGCGTTACAACGACAACCGTTGTTCCTTTCTTGTTGACATCCTCCAGAAGGCGCATAATTTCCCATGAATTTTTCGGGTCCAAGTTACCGGTTGGTTCATCCGCAAGCAGGATCTCTGGCTTATTTACCAGTGCTCTCGCAAGTGCGACTCTCTGCTGCTCACCACCGGACAACTGCTTTGGAAATGACTTATATTTATCCGCAAGTCCAACCAATGTCAACATCGCTGGTACCTGCCGGCGAATGTATCGGCTTGGCGTCTCAATGACACGCTGCGCAAATGCAACATTCTCATATACCGTACGATCCTTGAGCAACCGGAAGTTCTGGAATACAACACCGATCTTACGACGGATCTTCGGAATATTTTTTCTCTTTAATTTACTGTAATCTGTGTCTGCAACCTTGATCTTTCCAGAGGTTGGATCTAACTCCTTTAACAACAGCTTAATCAGCGTCGTCTTACCAGATCCGGAAGAACCTACGATAAACACAAACTCGCCTTTTTCTATCTTCAAACTTACATCGTTCAAGGCATACGTCTTACTCGCCGGATACCTCATCTTCACGTGACTCAGTTCTAACATCTTATTATCTCCTTTTGAGCGTATCTTTTAATACTCTAACGATTCCATGTACTTCATATATTTCACAACCATAAGGGCAATCTTGAAGGTAATGGCATCTTCGAATACCCGGAGGTCAAGTCCGGTACTCTTCTGAAGCTTATCCAGACGGTAAACCAAAGTATTACGGTGAATGTAAAGCTGACGGGATGTCTCAGATACATTCAGGCTGTTCTCGAAGAACTTGTTGATGGTAGTCAGCGTCTCCTCGTCGAAATCGTCCGGAGACTTGCCGTCAAAGATCTCCCGGATAAACATCTTACACAGAGGAATAGGCAGCTGATAGATCAGGCGTCCGATTCCAAGCTCATTATACGGAAATACGGTCTGTTCAGAGTAAAAAAGCTCACCGACCTTCAACGCCAAAGTACTTTCACGGAAAGCACCGGGCAGTTCGGCAAGATTTTCAATCACGCCACTGTAGGCAATCTGAACGTGGGCGAGAGCCTCGGTATTGATCGTATCGATAGCACTCTGTCGGATCGGAATCATCTCGTTATCGGTTTATTTTTTGTAAAGTCCCGGCCTCGCCTGCGATCCGTTAAAAAAGGATCGGACCGG
>ENA-ORLU01002312-ORLU01002312.1-human-gut-metagenome-genome-assembly--contig:-NODE-2312-length-11350-cov-3.012863_pt1 | contig 11350 bp, 7 predicted proteins | sample MGYA00243009_ERZ508833 | MGnify/ENA primary metagenome ERZ508833 (study PRJEB26277, sample SAMN04329763) | human gut metagenome | biome: human-associated habitat | host: Homo sapiens | place: USA...
CTTACCTGTGATTGCACTTGCCGCTGCAACTGCCGGGCTCGCAAGATATACTTCCGAATCCACATGTCCCATACGACCTACAAAGTTCCGGTTTGTTGTGGACACACACCGTTCGCCTGCCGCAAGGATTCCCATATATCCTCCAAGACATGGTCCACAGGTTGGTGTGCTGACAACCGCTCCTGCCTCGATAAAGGTTCTTAACAGTCCCTCTTCCATTGCCTGAAGGTATATCTTTTGTGTTGCCGGGATCACGATCACACGGAGTCCTTTTTTCACCTTCTTACCTTTTAATACGGAAGCTGCAATCCGAAGGTCATCCATACGTCCATTGGTACAGGAACCGATCACAACCTGATCGATTTTCACATCACCCACTTCATCGATCGTTCTTGTATTTTCAGGTAAATGTGGAAATGAAACAGTTGGTTTTAAGGTGCTTAAATCAATCGTATATTCCGCATCATATTCCGCATCCTCATCTGCTTCATAAACAACGTAAGGACGTTTGGAATGTTCTTCCATGTACTGTTTTGCAAGGTCATCCACAGGGAAAATACCGTTCTTTCCACCTGCTTCGATCGCCATATTTGCAATTGTAAAACGATCATCCATCGTCAGATACTGAATTCCATCACCCACAAATTCCATCGATTTGTAAAGTGCACCATCCACACCGATCATTCCGATAATATGTAAAATAATGTCTTTTCCGCTAATCCACTTAGCCGGTTTTCCAGTCAGATTAAACTTCATTGCAGACGGAACTTTAAACCATGCCTTTCCGGTTGCCATTCCTGCCGCCATATCCGTACTTCCGACACCGGTAGAGAATGCTCCAAGTGCTCCGTAAGTACAGGTATGGGAGTCTGCACCAATGATTACATCTCCTGCCACGGTAAGTCCTTTTTCCGGGAGCAGCGCATGTTCAATTCCCATCTCCCCTACATCAAAATAGTTGGTAATGTCATGTCTGCACGCAAATTCCCGCACGCATTTACAGTGCTCTGCTGATTTAATATCCTTGTTTGGAACAAAATGATCCAAAACCAGTGCTACTTTATCTTTATCAAACACACCGTCCACTTTCATCTTATCCATCTCATGGATAGCCACCGGTGATGTAATGTCATTTCCAAGAACTAAATCCAATTCTGCCTCGATCAACTGTCCTGCACTTACAGATGGAAGCCCTGCATGTGCCGCCAGGATTTTCTGCGTCATTGTCATTCCCATGATAAAATCCTCCTTCACGTAATTATTCCGATTCCCTGCTGTTATCATAAATCATCAAAACAATTACTCTGTTTATATTCCCGTGATATTCTCATTTCTCACGGTTCCTTTTACTTGAATTCATTGTAGCATAGGTAATATTATAATACAAATACATAATAAACATATTTACCATAACTATGTTTTATGATATACTATATCCATCAGATAACAAAAAGGAGTTTTTATGAATCAGAATTTATCCTCTTACCGTATTTTTTATACAGTTGCAAACACCGGAAATATCTCAAAAGCTGCAAAGGAGCTTTATATCAGCCAGCCTGCGATCAGTAAATCCATCCAGAAGCTGGAGGAAAGCGTTGGCTGCAAACTTTTTTCCAGAAGTTCCCGCGGTGTTGTTCTGACCGATGAGGGAAAACTGCTCTATGAGCATGTCAGTGAGGCGTTTGAGACCCTGACCATGGGCGAAGAAAAATTAAAACGTTCCATCGAGCTCGGTGTCGGACACTTAAAAATCGGTGTCAGCTCCACGCTCTGCAAATATCTGCTTCTGCCTTACCTGAAAGAATTTATCCGGCAGAACCCGCATATTTCCATTTCCATCTCCTGCCAGTCCACCAATGATACCTTAAAACTGCTGGAAGATAACAAAATTGATATCGGTCTGATCGGGAAACCGGAAAATCTGAAAAATATTCATTTTGACTTTTTGGAGGAAATTGAAGACATTTTCGTTGCAGCCAAAGATTATCTGCGAAACCTGAAAGCAAGAGGTATTCAGAAAGATCATATTTTACAGAGTTCCACGCTCATGCTGCTTGATAAAAACAATATGACAAGACAGTACATTGATGATTATTTACAGGAAAATCAGATCATCATCAAAGATTCCATCGATATTTCTGACATGGATCTTCTGATCGATTTTGCCCGCATCGGTGTCGGTGTTGCATGTGTCATCAAGAACTTTGTCCGTGAAGATTTGGAAAACGGAACTCTCGTGGAAATTCCACTTGGCTTTCCAATCCACAAACGTGAAGTCGGTTTTGCATACAAGACAACAACCAAGCCTTCTAAATCACTTGCGGAATTTATTCATTTTTACAAGACTTACCGGTAGAACGCTGATGCGCGCAAGCTTTAGCTTGCATAATTCTTCTGCGCATCAGTCGCATCCTTGTGGAGCATTTTTCTTGCATAGGAAGCAATTTCCTATGCAAGAAAAAACGCCGTGGTAGCCGCCACGGCATTTTTTCTTATCTCATAACAATATTCACGATACGTCCCGGTACATAAATCTCTTTTACGATATTTCCCGTGAGTTTATCTGCAATCGCTTCTTTTGCTTTTGCAATGACATCCTCTTTTGCATCGTCTTTTCCGATGGAAAGTGTTCCCTTGGTCTTGCCATTGATCTGGACTGCGATTTCCACAGAACTCTCAACAGTCTTAGCCTCGTCAAATTCAGGCCAGGCTGTCTGATAAACTTTTCCTTCGAAACCTGCAATCTGCCATAACTCCTCAGTGATATGTGGAGCAACTGGGTTCAATAAAGTAATTAATGTTTTAAATTCTCCCCTTGTAATCGCATTTTTCTTATAAAAGTCATTGATAAGTGCCATCATTGCTGCAATTGCAGTATTATATTTCAGATTTTCAAAATCACTGCTTACCTTCTTGATCGTCTGATGCATCTTTGTCTCCATATCAGCGGAGTAACCTTCTTCGTCAGTCATAAGATCCTGTAATTTCCATACACGCTCCAAGAAACGACGGCAGCCTTTGACGCCATCTTCCGACCAGGAAGCGCTTAAATCGAAAGCTCCGATGAACATCTCGTAAGTTCTCAAAGTATCTGCACCATATTCTCTTACAATATCATCCGGATTTACGACATTTCCTCTGGATTTTGACATCTTCTCACCGTTCTCACCGAGGATCATACCGTGGGAAGTTCTCTTCTGATATGGTTCCGAACAAGGAACAACACCCTCATCATAGAGGAATTTGTGCCAGAATCTGGAGTACAGCAAATGTAAGGTTGTATGCTCCATACCACCATTATACCAGTCAACCGGCATCCAGTATTTTAATGCTTCCGGGCTTGCAAGTGCTTCATCGTTGTGTGGATCGGTATATCTTAAGAAATACCAAGAGGATCCTGCCCACTGAGGCATGGTATCGGTCTCTCTCTTAGCCGGTCCGCCACAGCAAGGACAGGTTGTATTTACCCAGTCTGTCATAGCTGCCAGTGGTGACTCGCCGTTATCTGTCGGCATGTAGCTGTCAACTTCCGGTAACATTAATGGAAGTTCACTCTCATCGATCGGAACATATCCGCATTTATCACAATGTACAATTGGGATCGGTTCACCCCAGTATCTCTGACGCGAGAATACCCAGTCTCTTAATTTATAATTTGTCTTGGCTGTTCCAATGCCTTTTTCCTCTAAAAATGCGATCATCTTTGCTTTTGCATCTTTTACTTCCAGTCCGTTTAAGAAATCAGAGTTAATGAGAACACCTGTTGCGACATCTGTAAATGCAGCCTCATTGATGTCTACTTCCTCTCCATTCTTTGCAACCACCTGGATCATCGGCAGATTGAATTTCTTTGCAAATTCCCAGTCACGCTCATCGTGTGCCGGTACTGCCATGATCGCACCTGTACCATAGGACATTAATACATAGTCAGAGATCCAGACCGGAATCTCTTTTCCGTTTACAGGGTTTACTGCTGTCAGACCGTCAATGCATACACCGGTCTTGTCTTTTGCAAGCTCTGCACGCTCAAAGTCAGATTTCTTCGCGGCCGCCTCGCGGTATGCCATGATCTCATCCCAGTTTTTGATCTCGCTCTGGTACTTATCGATGATCGGATGTTCCGGGGATACAACCATGTAAGTAACTCCGAATAATGTATCGCAGCGGGTTGTGTATACACGGAGCTTATCCTCTTTTCCTTTGATGGAGAAGTCAACTTCAGCCCCTATGGATTTGCCGATCCAGTTCTTCTGGGAAACTTTTACACGCTCGATGTAATCCACATGATCTAATCCTTCGATCAGTTTCTCTGCGTAATCCGTGATCTTTAACATCCACTCACTTTTTACTTTGCGGACAACCGGAGCTCCACAACGCTCGCAGACACCGTTTACAACCTCCTCGTTTGCAAGACCTACTTTACAGGAAGTACACCAGTTGATCGGCATTTCTTTCTTGTAAGCCAAACCTGCTTTAAAAAGTTTTAAGAAAATCCACTGTGTCCATTTATAATAATTTGGATCTGTGGTGTTGATCTCTCTGTCCCAGTCAAAAGAATAACCGAGCGAATGAAGCTGATCTTTGAATCTTGCCACGTTCTTCTCTGTTACGATCTTCGGGTGAATCTTGTTCTTGATCGCATAGTTTTCAGTTGGAAGTCCGAATGCATCCCATCCCATTGGATAGAGTACGTTGTATCCCTGCATTCTTCTCTTTCTAGCTACGATATCAAGTGCTGTGTAAGGTCTTGGATGACCTACGTGAAGTCCCTGTCCTGATGGGTACGGGAACTCAACTAATGCATAATATTTTGGTTTGGTAAAGTCATTGGTTGCTGCGAAAGCTTTCTCATCATCCCAGACTTTCTGCCATTTTTTTTCGACTACCTTATGGTTATAAAGTTCTGCCATGGTATTCCTCCTTCTTTTTTATCAAGCATGATTCATGATTTTGTGGATTTTGTGGTAATAGAACAAAGTTTCCTGTTACATAAAAAATCTCCGTCTCCAAAAAGAGACGAAGATATCTGTTCACTCCGTGGTACCACTCTCATTCGCAGGATGAACGGTTCATCCAAATACGCACTCACATTCTTAACGCGAATCACACGTTCTGACCTACTTATTTTTTCATTTCAATCAGAAAACTCAGAGGCGAGTTGGGAACTTCCAAATACTGTCTTGCACCACCCGACAGCTCTCTGACACTTTTTCGTTCTTAATACTCCTCGTCAACGTCATATTTTATGCTTTTAACATGATTTATTTTAACATATGAAATTCATTTGTCAATAAAAGAAATGCTTTTATTTCACATCATCTGTTCCTTTCAATACAACTGGAATGGTCATCAAAAGAATTTTTAAATCTAGCATTAATGAATAATTTTCAATATACATCAAATCCCATTTTAATTTATCTAAAAATTCTGTATGATAATCTCCATGCACCTGCGCATAACCAGTCAATCCAGCTCTCACTGTCGTTCGAAATGTAAATTCCGGAACTTTTTCCGCTATTTCCTCTATTAGTTCTGGTCTTTCTGGTCTAGGACCTACAAAACTCATCTCTCCTCTAAATATATTAATTAACTGTGGCACTTCATCCAGCTTATACTTTCTCAAAATATAACCTACACGAGTCATTCTTGGATCTCTATTTTGAGCCAACTGTGCCCCCGCAAATTTTTCAGCTCCAACAACCATGCTCCGAAACTTTATAATTTGAAACTTTTTCATTCCACGCGTGCATCTTGTCTGATAATAAAATACATTTTCTCCATCATCCAATTTTATGCATAATGCAATAATGCCAAATAATGGAGCTAATATAACAAGAAGTACACCTGAAAATAAAATATCAAAAAGTCTCTTTAAAGCAGCAGAAATTCCACCTATTCGTCCTGCCTGCCTATAAAATATCGGTGTTTCTCCATCTTGTGCCAATCCTGCCGCTCTGAGCTCCATATCCTTTATTTTTTGTTTGATAATTTCCATTGAGACTTTATCTACTGACATTGATTCTGCCTGTGGAATCGATGAAATATCTATTGTCTTCTCCTGATATAAATACAAACGCTTTCCCTTATAATTTTCAATAGTAATCCTCATTACTATTTCGCACATGATAACAATACTTAGTAATTGAAGTATAAGCAAAATCCCCAATCTAATCATATATGGTATGCAATTATCTACATATACAGCGCACATAAATACACTCAAAATAAGATTAGCAGCTACACATTTTAAGATTAAGCTCAGCTCCTGCTCATACTTCACTTGTACATTTCTTCCATGATTATTACAAGTTATCGCAACTGTCAGCAAAAAATACCCAATAAATAATAATATTCCCTCTAACCTCTGCAAACTACTGTAAAAAAGTATTATGTATTCAACTGATAAAACACTTAAAATCACTGTTCTGGGCACTCTGCGCCCATGCAATAAATTCTTTCTGGATTGTATCATTTAAATTTTCTTTCCTTTGAATATTCATCTATGGTGTTTCATTTAAAACAGCCTCTATCAGGCTCTTTGCCTGTGCGACATCACTATCATTTGGAATCATAACATATGCTGCTGAATTTGGTGCCGAGTAGGTTTTCTCACTTCCGCCACTTCCAGTAACCGAATAAATATCAACAGTCCACTCTGTGCCATCCATCAACTGATTAAAAACCAAATCTTTCAACAGTTCATCTGGTATATTCGTCCTATACATATCAGTAAGTTCATCCATAACTTCATTATAATTTTCAAGAAATTCTATTGAGCACACTTTTTTAATCAATGCCTGAAGCATCGCCATCTGGTTACGTCCTCTCTGATTATCACCTGATGCAAAGGCATGCCTTTCTCTTACAAAAGCCAATGCCTCTAATCCTGTCATATGATTATATCCTTCTGTATAATGCTTAATTGGATCAACTGTAAAATCATACTCTGAATAAACATCTACGCCACCCAATGTATCAATAATAGCTTCAAATCCGGAAAAATTAACTCTAAGATAATAATCAATATCAATATCATACAGCTTTTCAAGTGTTCCAACCGAATTCTCAACACCATATAATCCAGCATGTGTAAGCTTGTCCTTTGCTCCATTACTAATTGGCATTTCAACAAAATAATCCCTCGTCCATCCCCAAACATCAATTCCGCTGAAATATAATACAAATGTTCCTAAATCTTTTTTCTCCTCACTTTCTGTCTGAACTATTTCTGTCTCTTGCTCTATTTTCTCACTTTCTTCTGTTTCCTCTACCAATGCATCTTCTTTTGTACTTACTGTGTTTACATTTTTCTTTCCACATCCAACAACTAAACTTGACATCAAGAAAATTGTAATTAAAAGCATTAATGATATTCTTCTTTTTAAATTCGTTTGATTTATTTTTTTCATTTGCGCCTCCAACAATGTACTATATAACAAATAGAGCATATCAGATAACTTAATATCTAATATGCCTATCTATTTTTTTACGTCTAATTCATTTTTTATACTTTTCTGTTCTTCTACTTCAAAATACTTTTCCAACAAAAAGAAAATATTAGCTATTAAAGGAGTTGATAAAGAATTTAGCTGATTAGCCATAAATAATGATCTTGTAATCGTGTCCAAAAAAGATTCATTATGATAAGTATCAGGCAATTTATAATTTTTATTTGTTTCTTCTTTATGAAGTCTTATAAATCCCAAAAAAAGTTCCCACGCACTCATAAATGCTAGTTGCTCATTGACTCTTGATGCAGATGATAAAGTAAAATCTTTATCCGTCTGAATATCTCCACTTATCAATCTAACCTTTATAATTGCTACTGTCATACAAGCACACACTTTATGCCTATCTAATAAAGTTTTATTTTCGCCTTCTTTTTTTTCGTATAAAATTCTTAACATCGTCTTTTGATTGAGATATTCTTCATACAAAGAAGTTGGATTATCACAAAACCTAAATTGTCTATACTCATTTTGCAATCGCATTCCTATTTCTTTTACTACATGGTCATAAAATATTAAAAAATCTACTTTATTCATTAGACTTTAATCCTCACATCATTAGGCAACTCTATTTTTCCTATAGCATCCAAAACATCAAAATCACTATTCCCATCATTTCCAGTTCCAACTATTTCTATTTTTTCTAAATATTTTTCACAAAAAATCTTTGTAAAATTTAATTTCTTCTCTTTTTGCTTCGCATATCGCTTCATTACATGCCAATTCCAAGCTTTGCACATTATAAAGATAATTATAATATATCCAACAACAACTGTAATATCACTCACAAAATCAAACCTCCAACTCATTCTCTTTTTTTACATTTATTCTGTAATCATTATACACAACAATCAACGGTATCGTTACAAACGAAATTGCAATCAACTTTATCCAAATAGACTGCATAACAGCATATAATTCAAGCAATGCCATTATAGCCCCAATAATTGCAATAATCGAAAAAAATATAATTGCAATTGATTCTCTTCTGACTATAGTTACATATTTCTTATTATCTGTATATTGATAAAAATCATACATATTATTACATGCCTGCACTAATATGGTTACATAACACGATTTATAGTCCAACATAGATGCCAATACACTTATTCCAATAGTAAGTACTAATACAAAGATTTTTATCAAAGCCTCTTTGGAAGAAATATATATCACATCTTTTTTTCCTTCCATTTTATCTCCCTATTATCTTATTCGTACATATATAGTTATATCATTTCAGTATACCCTATGCAAGCACTTCTTTAGCAATCCACAAAGTTTCAGCACATAGGAAACAATATGTTTATTATAATTTTTTCTTTCACATTACACCATTCGATATGGCGTAATTTTTTCGTTATCACAGCATATAAGTAACCTTCATTATTGTTCATCCATAATAAAGGTTACTAGCTGAAAATCAGATACCCACTTTTTTTAATAAATAACACAATGTAACATATTCTGAGAATATGTTACCATAAGCTTTTCTCCACTCCAATCAGTATTAGACAACTGATATGCGACCAGATAATAAATAATCTGTTTATAAGAATCTATCATAGAATCATTTATTGTGATATCAAATGTGTTCTCTCCATTATTCAAATGCTCCCTGATAGTGCTCACATACTGATCTGACCATTTTTTTATTTTACCAGTTTTAATAAAATAATTATCTTCTAAAGAATGTGCACTAATTCCATTAGATGAAGTAACTGAACTATGAATCTGATTCATCAATTCATCATTTAATCCAAAATATAAATGCTGAAGATCTACACTATTATCCTCATAACCGGCATCATCCCAGGTTGTATCAATATGATACCAATTACCATCTAATTGAACACCTGTCCATACATGACCATCTCCAGAAATTCTATCTGTTGCTATTCCAACCGAATTCAAAAGCATCACGTATGCTCTATGATATGCCTCACAGGTTCCTGATCCTCTGGCTAACGCTCCCTCAGGCGCACAATAAGAATAACTGGAATCATAACGACAATTTTCAACCAGCCAGTCATTAAACCAAACTGCCTTCTCGAAATCCGTTGTGCACGTTTTCTCACACTGCGCTTTTAAATCCGCTACGACATTTTCTACTGTCGGATAACCTTTATCATCAATTACAAGTTTTATGCCATATAAACCTGTGTTAAACCACACATACGGAGACACTCCTGTATCCATGATTGCAAAACGAATATAGTATGTTCCAGAAGCATAAAATGTGAAATCAAAGCTATCTTTCGAAAAAAACTTTCCATTAGACCCATAACTTGTATCATAAACAATTGTTCCATCTTCTGTTGTCAGACTATATAAAGCATATTGTACCTTGTCCGTAGTTCCCTCTGAGGACAACTTGAAAGTCGTAGGCGCTCCACATGTTATATTTTCCGGATACTGCACCTTGAAGGTCACATTACCACTTGTCTTTGAGAAGGTTGTCTGTGGAACTTGTGTGGAAGGCTTTTTGTAAGTAATAGATTTACTTGCATCAAAGGATGGACTTATTCTATCTCCATTCAGTGCTCTTACTGTATAATAATAGATTTTTCCGTTTTCTGCTGTGGTATCTGTATAACTTGTACCTTCCACGTTTTTCGCCAATGTTACCCATTTTCCACTCTCTGTTTTTCTATATACCTGATATTTTTTTGCATCTGAAACTGCCTTCCATTTTATCTGTACACCAATAGCTGTATTTGCAAATTCATCTAACTCTACATTGTCCAAGGTCATATTCATATTCCACTGTGCATACAAAACAATATCACTCTTCGGATTTAAAATCTCGTCTCCCGGCTTATAGCTTGTTCCACTTCCATCCTCTTTTGTATTCCAATCAGCAAAACTATATCCCGCTCTCGTATAAGTACATTCTTCCACAACTGCGGCTATATTTACCAGATATGTTTTTCTGATACTATCTCCAGAGCCTCCATTCGGATTATACTTGATAGTATATACATTTCCATCACTTGTCACGCCGCAATAATGCTGCATATTTTCTTCTATATCTGACACTGCCTGATAACCGGTCGTCACATTTTGCACTTTATTATTACTGTCAATGTAAGCAATCACAGGAAAATAGATCTGAGTTACTGAGGAATTCATATGAACATAACTCCACATCTGGCTCTGGGCTGTTGAAGAATTCTCTGCGTTTTTATATACAAAACATATATCATCATTTCCATATGTGTTTTTAAACGCTGTGACCTCATCTGAAGAAGTCGTGTTAACCGCAACTGCTACGATATCTGCACCGGTATATGTATTCTTTGAGAGTCCCTGAATGGTTGCCTGTGAATAACCACATTGTGTACTGAAATAAATCATAATCTTTGGTTTTGAGGACGAAGCAGTTGTAACCGTTGTACCACCAAGTGCCACATTATCGTATTGTGGATTATCACAATTCAATGGGGCATTGAAAGTTTTTTCATAATATGAATTTAGAGCCATCGGATATGCATCATTAAATGCTTCTGTCGTATATTCTGCGCTCCTTGTATGATCGGCAGAAAAATCTTTTTCACTCTTCAACAGATAATGGTCGAGTATCTGTGAATCCTGACCATCCCATGTAGTATCAACATTGTAATAAACATCACCTACTCTTACAATATTCCATGCATGTGAACCACCATTTGCAGTTCCTGAAATAATTCTAACAGACAATCCAGCCTCTTTACACATCCGGTAAAAAAGCACTGCATATCCATTACAGACTGCTTTTCCATTGCATAATGCACCATATGCCGTGTATTTTACCGTATTGGTACTGTCACTTAATCCATCATAATCATAATCCACATGATCAC
>ENA-ORLU01002314-ORLU01002314.1-human-gut-metagenome-genome-assembly--contig:-NODE-2314-length-11338-cov-2.268981_pt1 | contig 11338 bp, 6 predicted proteins | sample MGYA00243009_ERZ508833 | MGnify/ENA primary metagenome ERZ508833 (study PRJEB26277, sample SAMN04329763) | human gut metagenome | biome: human-associated habitat | host: Homo sapiens | place: USA...
TTAGATTGCCGGTATTGACGTTCCAACTTTCGAATTTTTTATAACCACCTTGAAATAAATTGTTATGGTGAATGATTCCATCTGCAACATAGGGACCATTGGAAATGTTTTCCCGGATTACCCGCCCGGTCTTTTTATCCACCCAAATAATACGTTTGTCTGCCGTCGGAACAATTAGGTAATGGTCGCTGGAGACAGGGCGAGAGAATAGCGAAGCTTCTGTTTTAAGCGACCATATTTCTTTGCCTGTCGATTTGTCAATTGCTTTTACCCAACCTAAGGAATTCCCAAAGTAAATGGATGTTTTATCAATGGATAGGCGGGTGAATATAGATGCATCATCATGGCAAATACGGCGGATGGAGAATCCTGCCGGTGATGTTGGAAAATCTGCAGAGGCAGCCTTGAATTCAGGATGTTTTATATTTTCAGAAAAAGCAATCTGAAGCTTGGATGAACTTCCAATTACTTTGTCATATATAAATATTGAGTCGTTTGCAATTCTGACATTGGAATAACCATAGCCTCGTTGTTTCCCTGTCATATCCAAAGCCCTGCACATAACAGCGTCGATATTACCACCTTTGTATTTTTCGTATTTGTGGTAGTGGCCACATATATGTACTATTGTGGGATATTTTTGCAGTATTCTCACTTTTTGCTGGCAATTGTCCAATTCATCCTTTTTTTGATTATTATTGATTGTATCTTCACGTTTTCGGGGTGTGCATCTTGTAGTCTGTTCTTTTTCGAGCCATATCAAATGTTCTTGTTTGATATGACCGTCTCCCATTTTCATATAAGGGCCACAGTTGATGCCGATGAAAATCAGGCTATCCTCTTCAAAAACAAATCTGTCGTCACCCCATATGTCATTGAATGTTTTTAATGCACTTTGCGACCAGTTGTTTTCGTGATTTCCGGGTATAATATACAATGGTTTATTGAGCTTGTCGAAAATACGTTTTATGTTATAAAGTTGTTCGTCGCTGCCTTCGTTGGACAAATCACCTGCCAGGATGACAAATTTGGAGTTATTCTTATTTATTTCTTCAATTGCCAATTGCAATTGTTTTTCATTCTCGTTTCCCGGTGTAACATGGATATCTGCTAACAGGCTAAAGTTAAGCGCCGAAGCAGGTTGGGAAATCATTGGTAATAGAAAAGAGATTGCTAATATTCTGAATATAAGTTTATGAAAACACATACGCATAGTAGTTTTTAGCATGAATTAAAAATAGAGGGCATTGCTTAACAATGCCCTCTAGAAGTAAAATAATTCTTGTTATTTACAGCAGGCACAACGGGGCTTGATTTGCTTGAAGAAGTCGTTACCTTTGTCGTCAACAAGTATGAATGCCGGGAAATTCTCAACACGGATTTTCCAAATGGCCTCCATCCCTAATTCCGGATATTCCACACATTCAATACTCTTGATGTTGTTTTGGGCAAGTATTGCTGCCGGTCCTCCAATGCTGCCCAGGTAGAATCCCCCATGTTTTTTGCAGGCATCGGTGACTTGCTGTGAGCGGTTGCCCTTTGCTAACATAATCATGCTTCCTCCATTGCTTTGGAACAAGTCAACATAGGGATCCATACGGCCGGCTGTTGTCGGTCCCATAGACCCACATGCCATTCCTTGCGGCGTTTTTGCCGGCCCTGCATAATACACTGGATGATTTTTAAAATATTCCGGCAAATCTTCGCCGTTGTCAAGACGTTCCTTCAGTTTTGCATGGGCAATATCGCGGGCTACTATAATAGTTCCGTTCAATGAAAGGCGGGTGGAAACCGGATACTTTGTCAATTCTTTCAAGATATTTTCCATTGGTTGGTCAAGGTCGATTTTAACGACAATGCCTTCACCGGCTTTTCTTAATTCTTCAGGGATTAATTCCCCAGGGTTGCTGTCCAGTTTTTCAATCCATATTCCATCACGGTTAATTTTACATTTGATGTTACGGTCGGCAGAACAGGAGACTCCCAATCCGACAGGGCAGGATGCTCCATGGCGAGGCAAACGGATGATACGTATGTCATGTGCATAATATTTTCCGCCAAATTGTGCGCCAAGGCCGATGTTATGAGCCTCTTCAAGAACTTTCTTTTCCAACTCAACATCACGGAATGCTCGTCCGGTTTCGTCTCCTGTAGTTGGCAAGGTATCGTAATAGTGGGTAGAAGCCAATTTGACAGTCAGCAGGTTTTTTTCTGCAGATGTTCCTCCTATGACAAATGCAATGTGATATGGAGGGCATGCGGCGGTTCCTAATGTTTTCATTTTCTCTACTAAGAACGGAACCAGTGTCGACGGATTTAAAATTGCTTTAGTCTCTTGATAAAGATAAGATTTATTAGCAGAGCCACCTCCTTTTGTCACACATAGAAATTCATATTCCATTCCTTCTGTCGCCTCTATGTCGATTTGTGCAGGCAAATTACATTTTGTATTTACTTCATCATACATTGTCAGCGGCGCATTTTGGGAGTAGCGGAGGTTGTTTTCTGTATATGTTTTATAAACGCCTAAAGAAAGAGCCTCTTCATCACAAAAACCTGTCCAAACTTGCTGTCCTTTTTCACCATGGATAATTGCAGTGCCTGTGTCTTGGCAGAAAGGAAGAACTCCTTTGCTTGCGACTTCTGCATTCTGCAAAAATGTCAATGCTACATATTTATCATTTTCACTTGCTTCCGGGTCATGAAGTATTTTGGCTACCTGCTCATTGTGCGAGCGACGAAGCATGAAGGAAACATCATGGAATGCGGCATTTGCCATTGCTGTCAGACCTTCCTTTTCTACCTTAAGAATCGGATGCCCCTCAAATTCGCCAACCGACACATAGTCTTTTGTCAACAAATAATACTCAGTGTCGTCTTTGCCTCTTTGGAACATCGGACGATACTTAAATTCTGGATTTGCCATAATTACGTATGTTTTTATTTAATTAAACTCTATCTGCAAAAATACGAAAGAAGCCGATAAAAATGAATTATTTTATTGAAAAAAAGAAAAGCATTGTTTATTTCATCATTATTTGATAAATTTGCTATAAACATACACAGAAAAACTTATGAATCCATTGATTTTAACAATTGGTGCTGCCATCTTTTTGTCGTGTAGTGCATTGGCCACGGAATCTGACCGTATTGAAGATCTTATTTCAAAAGGGGAATTTACAGAAGCTCAGAAACTAATCGGCAATTCAAGACGCACCCTGTCTGAATCTAAGTCAGACTCTTTATTGCAAATTATGACTCGTATTAAATCCGATTTTCGTATAAAATATGAAGACGGAGTTGCAGAGATTCAAGACAAATATCCCAATGCAAGTATTGACAATATCAATGATTGGGAGAAAGCGAATTACATTGAGACCAGAATTATTGATGGACAAAAATACATGTTCCGAAAATCTCTTTCCAATCTTGAAAGACTAGTCCCGGAATTGTCAGCGGACAAGCAGGCGTTGATAATTGACACTGACAAGAAACGTGAAACTTATGTGTCGAAAATAATTGCAGAGAATGGTGAAGTATGCGGGTTGGGGACTGGCAGAAGAATCACCTTGAAATATGCAATTGACGTTGATGCGGATGTGATTCCTGACGGAAAAATGATTCGGGTTTGGATGCCGTTCCCGATTGAGTCTGTACGTCAGAAGAATGTGAAGATAATATCTTCGACCGACAGTGTGGTTTTTTCTACAAGCCCAACTCACAACACTGTTTATATGGAGCGTGAGTCTGAAAAGGGAAAAGCCGCACACTTTCAAGCCGTTTTTGCTTATGATGTATATCCGATGTATTATACACAAGAATACTTGCTTCAAAATGTAAAGCCTTATAATAAAAAGTCGGAGGAATACATATTTTATACGTCAACCGATCGGCCTCAGATATTGTTGAACCAAGAAATGAAGGCTCTTGCTGAAAAAATCGTTGGCAACGCCAAGCATCCTGTTGTTCAGGCGTCTCTAGTATTCAATTGGATTGATGCTCATTTCCCTTGGGCTGGAGCTCGTGAATACAGTACAATTCCTAATCTGGCAGAATATGCGCTGGAACGAGGATATGGCGATTGCGGTCAGGTCAGTTTGCTTTACATCACACTTTTGCGCAATCTTGGTATTCCAGCCAGATGGGAGAGCGGTTGGGCTCTTGAACCTGGTGATGCCGGCATTCATGATTGGGCTGAAATTTATTTTGAAGGCGTTGGATGGGTTCCTTGCGATATGTCGTATGGTATTCTAAAAACTAATATGAATCCAGATGTAATGAACTTTTATAAAGCAGGGATAGATTTTTATCGCTTTGCCGCTAATAGAGGGGTCAATGGCCGGTTTTATCCTGACAAGAAATATATCCGAAGCGAAACAGTGGATTCTCAACTAGGAGAAGTGGAATGGGATGGAGGTAATATTTTTTACTATCAAGGTTGGTTTCCATCATTAGAAGTCGTTTCTGTGGAAAAAATTGCTGATTAACAGGGTGATATTTGGAGAATCGGATAAAGGATTCTCTATGTGGGAATTTTTTTTTGAAAAAAAGAGTCGCAATTTTGTTTGTATGTAAAAATAAATATATATCTTTGCACTCGCAAACGAAAGGCAATGGCTCCGTAGCTCAACTGAATAGAGCATCTGACTACGGATCAGAAGGTTACAGGTTTGAATCCTGTCGGAGTCACAAAAGCAAGGCTATTGTAGTCTTGCTTTTTTGTTTTGGGTTTTAATAAGGTGTAAATTTATGTTGCTGTTCACTTCAGTAAGTGCTCTGTTTTTTGTATTTTTGCAAAAATACGATTGTTATGAAACGTCCCTTCTCGATTATATTATTGGCATTGGCATCTTTGTCTGCCGTGTCACAAGTTTCTTTTGTTGGAACAGATAAGAATGTTATTGAAATTAAGCCCGGGGCAGAAACTGGGTTACAGTCAATTTATGTACTAAACAATACAGAATCAGTTAAGGCAACTTATAGTTCAAAAACAGGATCTGCCAATGTCAAGTGGTATAAGTTTGGGGAAACAGGAGGAGCTTTTGCCGAACAGATAAATGATGTCTCATATAATGGGACAGAGTCAATATTGGACAATATTCAGGGAAATCGAGGGTATTATATTGAAGACGGGCCAAAACGGTTTTATTTTTGGCTCGTAGACTACAGTGCATATCAATTTAAATTAAACAATGCTGCTTTTGCAACACAACAAGACTGTGGTGCTGCCACTTTGATGATTGATGCGCAATGTAAACCAATTTTATACTATTCTATTACTGGCGTACCCAAAACATTGAGTAGGGACATCACGATATCATATACCACTTTGGAGTGGAATGAAGATAATTCTTCTTTCCTGTCAAAGGATGCTATCGTTACTTTTGAGAATATTTCAAATCTTGCGACTGTTCCCGCACCGCTATGCAATACAGTGTTTGAGATTGAAGGGGACCGTTTTTTAAAGACATGGGGAATGGGTACGGCGGCTACAACCGATTTATATCAGACTAAGTCAATTGATATACATACTTCTGTCATACAGGAAAATAGGGATAATCCAAATGAACAAAAAGGAGATGCAACGACTTTAGGTGGTTCCGCCCCTGCCGACATTGTTTTTTCATCTTTTACAACGGATGCTGTTGTTTTTAAAGAATGGCAGATTTCAAGAGATTCCGAATTCAAAAATATACTTTATCGATTTAATGAGGGAAATTTGACCTATTCATTCCGTGATGAAGGAACTTTCTATGTGAGATTTTTAGGGAGCAACGATGATGCGTCTTGCTCGGTAGAAAGCGAAGCCTATGCAGTGTCAATTGGTGAATCTGTTTTGGAATGCCCAAATGCTTTCTCTCCGGACGCATCGCCTGGGGTAAATGACGAATGGAAAGTTTCTTATAAATCCATCACTTCTTTTAAATGCTGGATATTTGATAGATATGGAACACAGATTGTGACATTAAATGAACCTTCTCAAGGATGGGATGGGAAATATAAGGGGAAATATGTCAAGCCGGGAGTTTATTACTATGTAATAGAAGCTATGGGGGCGGATGGGAAGGAGTATAAACTGAAAGGTGATATTAATATTTTGAAAAGTAAAAATTTTGGGAATCATGAGAGTGTTCAATAGGTTGTCTGCAGCTATAGTTTGTGCATGTTGTATTGCAACAACTTTTGCCCAAGGTAATGTTGCCCCGGAAGTCCCTCTGTCTGTCGCGTTTGCAGGACAGATTGTAGAGCTCAACAGATTTGACCGTGTCGAAAGAATGGATAGAGAACTGCTTTCGATGATGTATGGGCACACCAATACATTTCTGACGATAAAAAGAGCCAATAGATATATCCCAGAATTAAAAGTGGAACTTAAAAAGCACAATGTGCCGGAAGACTTTGTCTATCTTGCCGCAGTTGAGAGCCATTTTGATGAGACGGCAAAATCTCCGGCAAAAGCGGCCGGATTTTGGCAGTTTGTTCCAACAACAGCAAGAGAATATGGGTTGGAAGTGAACAATTTCGTTGATGAAAGATATGATTACATTAAAGCAACTAAAGCGGCATGCCGCTATTTCAAAAAGGCATATTCCAATTATAAATGTTGGTTTGCTGTCGCAGCGTCCTATAATGCCGGTATGGCTCGAATTTCAAAAACCATCGATAAGCAATTCCAATCGAATGTTTTCGATCTTTATATGAATGACGAAACATCAAGGTATATTTATCGGTTATTGGCAATGAAGTTGATTTTGGAGAATCCGGGAAAATACGGATTTAAGGTTCGTCCAGACCTTTTGTATCAACCGATAAGGTGCAGAACGGTAAAAATAACAGGAAGTATTGACAATTGGATTGATTGGGCGAAACAAAATGGTAGTACATTTTATATGCTTAAAAAGCTAAATCCGTGGATTTGTGGAGAATCTCTGCCAAATCTTAAAGGTAAAATTTATTTTGTCAGATTGCCGTTGTGACTTGGTTATAACTGCTGTTCCCGATTTATTTATGACAACAAATTATAAACAGACAAGAAATTGAGCAATATAGAAAATAAAGATACAATAAACGAATCTGATGTTGTTGCGGTATATGGTGCTCGTGTGCATAATTTGAAAGATATCGATATTAAGATTCCCCACAATCAATTGACTGTTGTTACAGGGCTTAGCGGAAGTGGCAAATCATCTCTCGCTTTCGATACCATTTATGCAGAGGGTCAAAGACGTTACATTGAAACATTCTCTTCATATGCAAGGAATATGCTGGGAACGTTAGAGCGGCCTGATGTAGATAAAATAACTGGCTTGTGTCCCGTTATCTCTATAGAACAGAAAACGGTTAACAAAAATCCGAGAAGTACTATTGGCACCATCACTGAAATATATGATTTTTTGCGTTTGCTGTTTGCGCGAGTCGGAGAGGCCATATCTTACAAAAGTGGGTATAAGATGGTGAAATACACCGAGGACCAAATTGTTGATTTGATTCTGAGTAAGTTCAATGAAAATAAAGTCTTGATACTCGCTCCATTGGTTAATAATAGGAAGGGACATTACAAAGAGTTGTTTGAGCAAATAAGGAAAAAAGGTTATCTGAATATTCGAATTGATGGAGAAATAAGGGAGATCAGTATCGGTATGCGACTTGACCGATATAGAAATCACAGCATAGAACTTGTTGTGGACAAGCTGAAAATAACAGCAAAAGAAAGACAACGTTTGAAGGATACGGTAGCTACAGCCATGAAACAGGGTAACGGGATTATCATGGTATATGATATTGTAGCAAAAGTAAGTTTTTACTACAGCAAATCATTAATGGATCCAGCAACAGGGCTTTCTTATAGAGAACCGGCTCCTCATAATTTCTCTTTTAATTCAATGCAGGGAGCTTGTCCAAAATGCAAGGGGTTAGGCTTAATCAATATTATTGATATCGAGAAGATTGTTCCTGATAAGACTAAGTCTATTTTCTCTGGTGGCATATTGCCTTTAGGCGGTTATAAAAATAACTTCATTTTCGAGCAAATATCCACTATCTGCCAAAATGCAGGATATTCTCTCAAAACGCCTATCTGTGATTTGCCGGATGAGGTTTTTGATGCCGTACTAAACGGAACGACAGACATTCAGCCAGTAAGCGGGTATTCACAGAGCTATTTTTCGGCATATGAAGGTGTTGTGAAATACATCGAGATGCAACAGGGAGAAGATGCTTCTACAAAGGCACAGAAGTGGGCGGGTCAATTTTATTCTCAAACGATTTGTCCGGAATGTAAAGGGGCGCGTCTCAACAAAGAAGCTCTTCATTATGTTATTAATGGAAAAAATATTGATGACCTTGTGAAAATGGAACTGTCTGACTTGTCATCGTGGATTGATCAATTGGAACCTCGATTGACCAAGCAACAGCAGGCTATTTCTAAAGAAATATTAAAAGAAATTCGTTCAAGGTTGCATTTTCTTATAGATGTTGGGCTGGACTATCTGTCGCTCGGCCGAAGTTCCATGACGCTCTCCGGAGGGGAAAGTCAGCGAATACGGCTGGCGACACAAATAGGTTCACAACTTGTCAATGTCCTCTATATACTTGACGAACCGAGCATCGGTCTTCACCAACGAGACAACGAGAGGCTGATTAAGTCACTGAAGTCGTTGCGAGATTTGGGAAATTCGATAATTGTCGTTGAACATGACAAAGATATGATGATTGAATCTGATTACATTGTAGACATTGGCCCCAAAGCCGGCAAAAAAGGAGGAAATATTGTGTTTGCCGGGACGCCACAAGAAATGTTGCAAAGTAATACATTGACAGCGAATTATATAAAAGGCTCTCTCTGCATACCTTTGCCTGAAATCCGAAGAAAAGGGAACGGGGAAAGTTTGGAGTTGCTTGGGTGCTGCGGTAATAATCTTAAAAATGTTGATTTGCATCTTCCATTAGGTGCATTGGTCTGTGTTACAGGTGTATCTGGAAGTGGTAAATCGACTCTAGTCAATGATACACTGCAGCCCATATTGAGCAAACATTTTTATAACTCACTGAAAGAGCCTCTTGCCTATAAGGAAATAAAAGGAATAGAGAACATAGACAAGGTTGTCAATGTGGATCAAGCGCCAATAGGTAAATCACCCCGTTCAAATCCTGCAACTTATACAAATGTTTTTTCAGATATTCGAAACTTGTTTGTTGAACTTCCGGAAGCGAAAATCCGAGGCTACAAGCCTGGCAGATTTTCATTTAATGTGGCAGGGGGGCGTTGTGACGTCTGCAAAGGGAATGGCTATAAGTCCATAGAGATGAATTTTCTTCCGAACGTATTGGTTCCATGTGAGGTTTGCAACGGACAGAGATATAACCGTGAGACTTTGGAAGTCAGATTCAAGGGAAAATCGATTGCAGATATTCTTGATATGACAATAAATCAAGCGGTTGAATTCTTTGAGAATTTTCCATCTATCTTGCATAAGATTAAAGTCCTTCAAGATGTAGGTTTGGGCTATATTAAATTAGGGCAGCCGTCAAGCACTCTTTCCGGAGGTGAGAGTCAGAGGGTGAAACTGGCGACAGAACTTTCAAAAAAAGATACAGGAAAGACGCTTTTTATTCTGGACGAGCCAACAACGGGTCTTCACTTCGAAGATATCCGTATTCTTATGGGTGTTCTGGACAAGTTGGTGGAAAGAGGAAATACGGTTTTGGTGATTGAGCACAATTTGGACGTAATCAAGTGTGCTGACTACGTCATTGATATGGGACCGGAAGGCGGTAAAAATGGAGGAACAATCATTGCAGCCGGATCTCCTGAAGACATAGCATCTAAGCAAGAATCAGTAACAGGCAAGTTCCTAAGGGAAGAACTGGATGTCCAATCAAAAAGGATGGCTAATTATTTTAAAAACGAACGGCTTAGCAAACATATATAATTATGACAGTTGTAGATTTAGTAAATTCACAAAAAAAATGTGGGTTTTCATTTGAAATTCTTCCTCCATTAAAAGGGAAGGGTATTTCACAAATTTATCAGACTATCGACAGATTAAAAGAATTTAACCCGTTATATGTCAATATTACAACACATCGGAGTGAATTTGTGTTCAGAAGCAATGATGACGGTACGTATCAGCGCATCTCTGAACGAAGTCGTCCTGGCACTGTTGCTGTCGCAGCTGCTATACAACAGAAATATGGCATCATAACAGTTCCTCATATTATTTGCAGCGGATTCTCGAAAGCAGAAACCGAGTATGCACTTATTGATTTGAATTTTTTGGGAATAAACAATCTGTTGATTCTAAGAGGAGATAAGGCTAAGCATGAAACCCGTTTTATTCCTAACGAACACGGGCATTCCTATGCCAGTGAATTGCAAACGCAAGTGAATAATTTCAATAGCGGGTACTTTGTAGATGGAACTAAAATGGAAATTGTTTCAGATGCAAAGTTCTCGTACGGAGTTGCTGGTTACCCGGAAAAACATGATGAGGCACCTAATATTGACATTGACTTGATGTTTTTAAAACAAAAAGTAGATAATGGAGCTGAGTACATCGTAACGCAAATGTTTTTTGACAATCAAAAATATTATAATTTTGTCAAAAAATGCCGAATGGCAGGGATTACCATACCCATTATCCCAGGTCTGAAACCAATTGTGTTTCCTAACCAGCTGACTGTTCTGCCAAAGGTTTTCCATGTGGATTTGCCTCTTGACTTGGCGCGGGAATTGTTAAAATGCAAGACTGCGGAAGCTACGCGGCAAATTGGTATGGAGTGGTGTGCCATGCAAGCTAAGGATCTGATGATACATGGGGTGCCAAGTATCCATTTTTATTCCCTTATGGCTGTTGATAGTGTTGAAAAAATTGCGCAACAAATCTATTGATATGAAATTCAAAGATATTCCTGGGCATGAAGAAGTAAAGAGGCGTCTACGGCAGATGGCTGATGCAGACCGTATCCCTCATGCGCTTCTTTTTGAAGGACCAGAAGGTGTCGGGAAATTGTCTATGGCACGGGTCTTCTCCCAATACATTCATTGTCAGAACAGGCAGCCGGACGGAGAACCGTGTGGAGATTGTCCTTCATGCAGACAGCATCAGACTGATAATAATCCGGATCTTTTCTATGTTTTTCCCGTTTTCAAGAAGGGAAACGAACAAACAGTATATTGTGACGAGTATCATTCTGAATGGCTTGAATTCATTCATTCAGGGACCTATGCCTCATTTAACAATTGGGTAGATATTTTGAATCCTGGAACCAAACAACCGGTTATCTATAACTCAGAAGGGAATGTTATCATTCAGAGAATCAATAGAAAATCGTATTC
>ENA-ORLU01002315-ORLU01002315.1-human-gut-metagenome-genome-assembly--contig:-NODE-2315-length-11337-cov-3.337389_pt1 | contig 11337 bp, 16 predicted proteins | sample MGYA00243009_ERZ508833 | MGnify/ENA primary metagenome ERZ508833 (study PRJEB26277, sample SAMN04329763) | human gut metagenome | biome: human-associated habitat | host: Homo sapiens | place: USA...
ATATTCATGTTGTTATTCATAATATGCATTAAACTTTTTATATTGGTTGTTTTGTTACTAATGGTTTATCTGGATTTTTAGATGCATTTTTAAGTTTTGGAGATTCTTTTGATACTGTTTTAAATTATCATGGTGAAGAATATGTCTTAATTGATACAGCAGGTATGCGTAAAAAAGGAAAAGTTTTTGAAAGTATCGAAAAATATAGTCTTGTTAGAAGTATGCGAGCTATTGATAGAAGTGATTTATGTTTATTAGTTATTAATGCAGAAGAGGGTATTATTGAACATGATAAACATATTGCTAGTTATGCTCTTGAAAAGGGTAAAGGCTTAATTATCGTTGTTAATAAATGGGATACAGTAGAAAATAAAAATACGAAAGAATATGAAAAACTTGTTCGTAGTGAGTTTCAATTTTTAAGTTATGCTCCTATTGTTTATTTATCTGCTCTTACTAAGAAAAGAATTCATACTTTGATGCCTGAAGTATTAAAAGTAGCTGAAAATATTAAAAGAGAAATTAAGACTAGTGTGTTAAATGAAGTTATCACAGATGCATATACTTTAAATTTACCACCATCTTATAAGGGAAAACGATTAAAAATTTATTTTACGAATCAGTCTGGTACAAAACCACCTAAATTTACATTTCATGTTAATAATAAAGGACTTGTACATTTCTCTTATGAGCGTTATTTAGAAAATAAAATTCGTGAGAACTTTGATTTTGAAGGTACTCCAATTGTGTTACAGTTTAAAAATAGAGGTGAAGAATAATGGAATATTATAATAATGAAGATTTTATTAATTATCAAAATGCTTTTAGAAAAGGATACAATTATGTTTTATACGGAAGTGAAGAAGAAAATAGAAAAACACCAACTGTTAACTTTAATGACTTAGAGTCTACTGGTTATTATAACGGATTTCAATATGGTGAATACTGTGAAATAACTTCTCAAACTATGAGTATTAGTGATACTCAATTAATAGCTATTATTGATAAATCATTTTCAAGAGCATTAGAACAAAGAGATAGTTATATTAAAAGAGAAAATCAATATGTTATCTATAAAACTGCTTTTGTTTCTGGTAAGAGTGATGTTTTTAGTAAATATTTTCAAAAAGATGAATCCTTTAATGCTATTCCTACTTTAGATGCTACTGATATTTCATCTATTGGTTATTATGATGGTTACTGTTTTTATTTAAATAAACTTCTTAATGTAGATGATTTATCTGAATTAGAAGAGCTACCTAAGATAGAAGAAATTTGTCGTGAAAACTTTGACAGAAGTGAAAAAGAATATCATTTTGCTGATATAGAAATAGGAAAAACTAAATAATGGAACAAGAATTATTTAAAAAAAGAACTGATTTAATTATTGATTATATTTCTCAAATATTAGTATATGGTTCTAATATAAAAGGTACATTGTCATTAGATAAGAATCATTTTGATGATGGTAATTATTTAATATTAACTGTTAATGTAATTCAAAATAGTTATTTTAGATGGCATGATTTAGGAATACCTGCTACTAATAGTGTTTCTTTTTATGATTTTTCATTAAAAGCTGTTTTAGATAAATTTAAAACTTTTACGATTACTTTTTATAATGATGATAGTATTTTAATTTCTAGTTCTGTTAATCATAATCAAATTACATTACACTTTACATTTACAAATCAAAAAGAGAAAGATTGGTTTAACAGAAAAGAAAAAAAGTTTTATAATAATAAGTGTAAGTAGGAGGAATTAGTATGGGATGGTTTTTAGATAGAAAAGACCCTAAAACAGAATTAGAGGGACTTGATAGAGCTCAAAAAATATTAGATGAACGTTATAGAAAGGGTCAAGTAATGGATTCTGTTTATCAAAAACAATGTTTAGAGTTTCAAAAGCGTAGAGAAAAGTATGAAAAAAAATTAAAGAAACAGGGTAAATTATATAATTAATTATTATTTTTTGTTCAAGTTATAACTTCTTACATATAATGTTGTAGGAGGTTTTTTTATGTTTGGAGATTCTTTTTTTAAAAAAGTAGAAGATAAGTCTGGGGTAAATAAAGCTACTATTATGTCACTTGCTAATAAATTACAGAAATCCAATATGAAAGATGAAAAAGTTTTAAGAGAGTTAGTACAGGAAATTGGTGATGTAGCTGGAAGAAGTGTTAGTAAAGATAAAGAAGATAAGATAGTGAATGCTATTTTAAAAGATCAAGTTCCTAAAGATATTGATAAGATGATTTAATTTTTTTCTTGATTTTATATTTTGAGTGTGCTATTTTAGATGTACTTGATTTAAGGAGAGATAGTATGCTTAATAAAAAAGACTTTTACTTGTATGATGGCTTTTATTTTGATGATGAAGTATTTTATCAAGCTGGTATTATTCGAAATACTGGATTTGAATTAATGATTTTATTACAGAACTATAAGGAAGTTTATAAATTAGAAAATGATATTCTTTTAAAACAAGATAAGAAAAAAGTATCTGATCTTGTAGGTAGTTCTGATAGTAGTAATAGAGAGTTCTGTTATATTGTTAAAGGTAATAAATTGATACTTATTCCTATTGAGATATATTATGGTATCGCTAAATCAGAACAATTACTTGCTTATTATACAAATAGAGATATTCGTGATGTTATGTTTAATCAAGTAATGAGTTATAATATTAATGCAATTATTAGTGATATGTGTAGAAGTAAAGATAAAATTGATGAATATACTAAACATCAAAAATTAATTAAGTCTTATAAAAAATTAAATAATATGAATAAGTAGTCTAAATATGTATGATTACTTTTTCTTTGCTCTTTAGTCATATTGACCTTTTATTCTCATATATTTAAATGAATTAGAAAGTGAGTGTTAAATATATGGACAAAAATGAGATTATTAAAAATATTGCGCTTCGTACAGGAGGAGATATTTATCTAGGAGTAGTAGGAGCAGTTAGAACTGGTAAAAGTACCTTTATTAAAAAAGTAGTAGAAAATTTAATTGTACCTAATATAGAAGATGAATATGAAAGAAAAAGAGCATTAGATGAGGTGCCACAAAGTGCAGCTGGTAAAACAATCATGACTACAGAGCCTAAGTTTGTTCCTAATACTGCAGCTAAGATTCAAATTGATGATTTTAGTTGTAATATTCGTTTAATTGATTGTGTTGGTTATTTAATTAATAATGCCAAAGGAGCAGAAGATGAAAATGGACCAAGACTGGTAAAAACACCTTGGTATGATGATGCAATTGCTTTTAGTGAAGCTGCTGAAATAGGTACAGAAAAAGTAATCAAAGACCATTCCACTATAGGAATTGTAGTAACTACAGATGGTTCTATTGGTGAATTTGAAAGAAGTGATTATATTGAAGCAGAAACAAGAGTTATCAAAGAGTTAAAGGAACTTGGAAAACCATTCATCGTAATTGTTAACTCTACACATCCTATGTTACCAGAAACTGAAAAGATATGTGAAAAACTAAAGGCAGAATATGATGTACCAGTTCTTCCTATGAATATTGATGCTATGAATCAAAAAGATATGTATAATATTTTAAGAGAAGCATTATATGAATTCCCTATTTTAGAAGTTAAAATTAATATGCCAGAATGGATAGCTATTTTAAATCCTAAAAATGAAATTAAGAAAAGTTACATCGATGCTATTAGGGAGAGTGTAGTTGAAGTTGATAAACTACGCGACGTTGAAAAAATTACAGATCATTTTATGAATGTAGCTAGTATTCAAAAGTCTTATTTATCTAGTATTGATCCTTCTACAGGTGAAGTTATTATTAATCTAGAAGCACCTAGTGAACTTTATAATCAAGCCTTAACAGATATTATTCATATTGATGTTACAAATAAGGCACAGTTACTTTCTTTGTTTCAAGATTATAATGAAGCAAAGCGTGAGTATGATCAAATTAAATACGCTCTTAAAATGGTAAAACAGACAGGATATGGAGTTGCCTCTCCTACATTAGATGATATGAAATTAGATACACCAGAAATAACGAAACAAGGTTCTAGATATGGGGTAAAACTTCGTGCTACAGCGCCATCTATTCATATGATTAGAGTTGATGTTAATTCTACTTTTGAACCTATTATTGGTACAGAAATGCAAAGTAAAGAGTTAATTGATTACTTAATGAAAGATAAAGAAAAGGATCCTAGTAGTATTTGGAAAAGTGAAATATTTGGTAGAAGTTTAGATGTGATTGTACAAGAAGGAATTCAATCTAAAATTAGTATGATGCCAGATAATATTCGCTTTAAATTACAGAATACTTTAACGAAAATAGTGAATAAAGGTTCTAACAATATGATTGCTTTTGTGTTATAAGAAGAGAAATCTTCTTTTTTTTCTTTTTAATTTTTTGTATAATGGTAATAGAGTGGTGATATTATTATGGATTTATTAAACAGTAAATATATTATTTTAGAAATTATTCCTACTTCTTTAAAAAGAGAAACAGGTGAAGTAGTACAGTTATCTGCATTAAAATTAGATGGTATTAAACTAATAGATCGATTTGACTATAGACTTGTAGAAGAAAAAGTACCTATTCATGATTTTATTGATATGTGTAGCTATGATAAAGAAAATTTTACTTATGTAAGTGATACAGATACTATATTAAAAGAATTTAAGAATTGGATTCAAGATTATCATCTATTAATTATTGATAATCAATATACAAGAAATTATTTAAGTGATATTTCTAATGTTAAAGAGTCTGTTTTTCATTATTTAGATATCTTAAATGATGATAAAGCTATTGATAATATGATTTCTAAATATCATTTAGAGCCTAGTAATTATATTGTGGATTTATTATATGAAGCATTAATTCAAGAATTATGATATGTGTATTGCAATTATGCTATGTTATTTATTTTTTTATATTCCTTTATTGTAACACAATAAATTAAAAAATTATTTTATTAGTTACAAAAATGTTTAGAAATATTACTTTTTGTGTTACTAATTGACTATTTGCATACTAACAGAACTAAAAAAAATATAAAATATATCATTTTATACACATTTTTTTAAATTCACAGATAATTAATATATATTAATATCAAGTGAGGTGTAATATAGGAGGTATTTATGAAATATTTTAAAATAACATTGTTAGCATTTGTTGCTGCTTTATGTTTATGTTTAGTTGGAGTGAATGCAACACAATATGTAAAAATCAGAAATATAAAAATTAAGTCATTTCAAGGTGTATGGTGGAGTGAACAAATTGATAAAGGGTATGATGGTAATCATCAAAAAGTGAAAAAAATTTCTTGTACTGATGATTTGAGTGGTGATGGAAGAGCTATCTTAGGAAATATAAAAAGTATGCTTGGAAATGGTGGTGCCACTGGTTATCGTGATTTACCACAAGGAACTAATGTAGATTTTGGTAATGGTACAACTGAAGCTGGTGGTTATAAATTGTCACTTAAATCTAATAAATGGCTGGCATCAACTGCTAGTGCCGGTGTTAATTGGGATTTGGGTTCACTATTGTTTCCTAATAGTGTTCCCTACGAAGTAGCAGGCAATTAATTTGTGTTTACACCTCACTATTTATTTAAGGAGTAAAAGTATGATGTTTGTAAAAAAAAATAAAAATTTTATTTAAGGAATATTTTTGTAACTATCTTAGGTAGCATATTCATTTTATGAGTTTTATAATGAATATTTTTCATATCGAAATACATATTACAAAATTGAAGATATATGTTATAAAAAGGGAAAATTAGACAATGAAATTTGCAAATATTTTAGAACAGATAGTGATGTTTTGAGATATCTGCATAATAATAATCCTAATGCTAAATGGAAAAGTTATGATGCTATAACTTTAACTTCTACGATTGTTGAAACTACTTCTTTTAGTTGTCTACAGTTTTTTTCTCCACTTATTATAGCAATTTTACTTATTGGTAAATTGCATGATGAATATAGTAGTGGAATGTTTGAAAATTATTTATTAAGAATGAATTACAAAAAGTATCTTAAAAACAAATATAAAGAAGTATTTAATGTCTCGTTGGTTATGCCAATTACTTTATTACTTATTTTTTTCATTTCTTGTATTGTTACAGGCTTTAATTTTGATTATTCTAATATAGATAAGCAATTGAGTGTTTATAGTGACTTTAAATATAATCATTTTATTATATATGGAACATTAATTTGTTTTATTCAATTTTTCATAAGTTGGTTTTATAGTAATATTGCTTTATTCTTTTTAAAAAAACATAAGAATAAATTGGTTGCTATTGTTATGTCATATGTTGGATTTTTGATGATATATTTGTTCATTTATGTAGTATTTTATTGTTTAGTATTAAATAAACTATTTGGCATAAAAGAAATGACGGATTATTTCAGTATAACTGGTTATTGGTTTTTTGAAGATGGTGCTAAAAGTTATATTGCTTTAATTGTTTCTATAGTATTACAAATTATTTCTTCTATTATAATATTTTGTTCTTATAAAAGTAAAAATGGAGTGATTATGGCTTATGAGAAACAAACTTCGTAATGATTTTAAGATTTTAGATTATGTAACCTCTAATGAAAAATATAAAGCTATTTTTTTTGTATCAATGATAGTTGTGATATATGGTACATTAGTATTGGGAATTGCTAGTGATAATTTCTTTGATTCTATTTTGATTCCATTTCAGTTTCCAATATTTAATATCTTGATATTTTCTTTATTATTTTTAAATAATTTAAATTTATGTTCCATTTTAAAAAAGGATTTTAGTTTTTATGTTATCAGACTTAAAAATAAAAAAGAGTATTTTAAAACTTTAATTAGAATTTCTACTATTAATTATTTATTTAATTTTATAATAATGCTGTTATTTATGTTTATATTATTATTTCTGACTACTATAAGTAATACTAGTATTCATAATTATCAAAATTATAATGTAAGTAACTTTGTTTATTTATTATTTTATATGTTTAGATATATTATATATGGATTACTAATAATGTTAATTTCTTCATTAATTTATGTTAATACTAATGATAAAATAACACTTTGTTTTCAATTATTATTTTTATCAATGTTTTTACAGAATAATATTATAAATATTTATAGCAAAAATAATATAACACTATTGATATGGTCTTATTTTAGTGGCACTACTTTTAGTACATTTAATTTAGAAATATTATCATCGATTTTGGTTTTATTGCTTTTGGAATTTATATATTTTTTCTTATTTTATATATCAGAAAAAATTAAAAAGGTGGAAATATTATGAAATATATAATGTGTAATGATATCAATTATTTATTTAAGTATAAGAAAAAAATAATTATATTGTATATTTTTCTTTCTTTAATGTCGGTATCAATTAATATGAATAGTAGTGTTAGTATTGAAAATATAATTATGCTTAGTTTTGGTAGTAATTTAAGATTTGATTCTATTGGTGTTTTAGAAATTGTAATGTATTTTTTTAATCTATTTTTATTTTTATATTTAGTTACTGATGTATACATTAAAGATTTATTGTATAATATTGATAATCTGTTTTTAAGAATTAAGCCATTTAATTATATTGCAATTAAGAATTTATTTTTTATATTATTAATGTTTTTTATTAAATTTATTCAATATTTTATATGTGTTTTTGTTTGTTTTATACTAAATAAAAATTTTGATTTTAGCATTGTGTATTTATATTTAATAGATAGCATTTATATTTTAACTTTTCAGTATTTATTTATGCTTATTTATTATATTTATATTTTTATGCACAAGAATACTTGCATATTATTTTTTGAATCTTTATTATTAATTCTAATAATACCAAAAAGTATATGGGAAGTAGGGAATCACTTTATAGGCTTATTGCTTATCTTTATTATTAGTCAAGTTATGATGCTTTTTGTTTTCAAGAATAATAATAAAAGTATTATACAAAATTTATAGGAGAAAATATGAAATTAGAAGTTAAAAATGTTTCAAAGAGATTTAGAGATGTTGAGGTATTAAAAGATGTTAATATAACATTTGAAAGTGGTAAAATTTATGGATTTATTGGAAGAAATGGTAGTGGTAAAAGTGTTTTACTAAAAATAATATGCGGTTTTTATTTGCCAACAACTGGTTCTGTTTTACTTGATAATTATAATTATATAGAGAAAAATGAATTTCCTGATGATACGCGAGCTTTGATTGAAAAACCTAAGTTTATTCCTGATTTAACAGGTTATGAAAATTTAGAGTTACTTGCTTCAATTCAAAATAAAATAAGTAAAAGTGATATTGAGGATACTATGAAAAAATTAAATTTTTTACAAGAGAAAGATAAAAAGTATAGTAAATATTCTCTTGGTACTAAGCAAAAATTAGGTATTGCTCAAGTGCTGATGGAAGATCCAAAGATAATGATTTTTGATGAACCTTTTAATGGTGTAGAAAATGATACAGCAGCTAGTATTAGAGCCTTATTGAAAGAAGAAGCAAAAAAAGATAAGATTATTATTATTGCTTCTCATATCAGGGAAGATATTAATTCTTTGGCAGATATCGTTTTTGAAATTGATGGTGGAAAAATCAGAAAATTATAGTTATAATTAAGCATATGTATTTTTAAATTATGTTTTTTGTGTTATCTAGTCCGAACTGCAGTTTTTCGTAAAATTTCTGTAAATTTATTGATTTTATTGGTATTTCATGCTATTCTTTAAATGTAAGCATAGATTGTGCTTAAAATAAAAAAATATGGAGGTTTATTTACATGAAAAAAGCAGAATTAGTAGAAGCAGTAGCAGAAAAAGCTGGTTTAACTAAAGCAGATGCAACTCGTGCCATCGAAGCTTTATTTGATACAGTTAAAACTGCAATGGTTAAGGGAGAGAGAGTAGCAATTCCTGGATTTGGAACTTTCTCAGTTGGTGAAAGAGCAGCTCGTGAAGGACGTAATCCTCAAACTGGAGCTACAGTTAAAATTGCAGCTTGCAAATCTGCTAAATTTAAAGCAGCAACAGCTTTAAAAGAAGCTATTAACTAATTATAAATTAGATTTTGGTAAAAGAATGATTTTTTCATTCTTTTATTTTTGGAGGTGTCTATGAAAAAATATAAATTTATTTTTCTATTAGTGTTTTTATTGATAACAGGGTGTAGTAGTCATAATAATGTTACTCATGAGGTAGCTTTTATTGATGGTGAAAAGGTATACCAAATGATTAAAAATAAAGATACTTATATTATTGATGTTAGAGAAGACTATGAATATAAAAGTGGGCATCTTCCTAATTCTTATAATATTCCTCTTGGTGATATAAATAGTATTTCTTTAAATAATTTTTCACATACTAGCACTATTATTGTTTACTGTCGTAGTGGAAATAGGAGTAATACAGCTGCTAATTTATTAATTAAATTAGGATATGAAAATGTTTATGATATGGGAGGTATTATGAACTGGCCTTATGATTTGGTGATTGGGTAAAGATGGTATTATAAATTAAGATAGTTACCTTTTGATGTTGTTTTGCGTTTATTAGAGTAAAGTAGTGTTTTTGTTTTGGCTTTTTAGATAGAATTTAAGACTTTTTATAAGAAATTTGGTACAATATTATTAGGTGATAAGATAATATGTTAAATACTGCACTAAAACTAATTAAAACGATAGAAGAACATGGATATACTGCTTATATAGTTGGTGGTTTTGTACGCGATCAATTATTAAATATTCCTTCTAATGATATTGATATCTGTACTAGTGCTAGACCTAGTGATATTCGTAATATTTTTCCTAATTCTTGTTTACCAAATGAAGCTTATGGTTCTGTTACGGTTATTATTAAAAACATTCGTTTTGAAATTACTACTTTTCGTAAGGAAATACGTTATTTAAATAATCGTAAACCAATAGAATTTGAATATATTGATAACTTATTAGATGATTTAAAAAGAAGAGATTTTTTAATTAATACAATTTGTATGGATAAAGATGGAAAAATTATTGATTTATTAAATGGTAAAAATGATTTAGATAAGAAAGAAATTCATACAGTAGGAGATAGTATTTATAAGTTTTCTGAAGATGCACTTCGTATTTTAAGAGCTGTTCGTTTTGCTACTAACTTGAATTTCAGACTTAGTGATGAAGTAAAAAATGCTATTAGAGAAACGAAACATTATGTTAGAAATCTATCTTATGATCGTAAAAGGGAAGAATTAAATAAAATATTTTCTAGTATTAATGTTCGTTATGGTGTTAAGTTATTAATTGAACTTGGTCTTGATAAAGAACTTGAGTTAAATAATTTGATTCATATTACTTGCTTTGATGATTTGATGGGTATTTGGGCTATACTAGAAGTAGATGATATTTATCCTTTTACTAAGAATGAAAAAGAATTAATGACTAATATTAGAAAGCTTCTACAACTTGATCAGATTGATGATATTACTTTATATCATTATGGATTATATGTATGTAGTGTAGCAGGCGATATTAAAGGACTTGATAGACGAGTAGTTACTTATCGTTATAATAATTTACCAATTAAATGTCGTAGTGATATTGTTTTAAATGGAAATGATATTATGAAATTATTAAATCGTAAGCCAGGTAATTATTTAAAAGAAATTCTTAAAGATATTGAAGAAAAGGTAGTTAGTGGAAAGTTAGAAAATGATAGAGAAAAGCTAACTAATTATATTCTTGATTATTATAGTAGTACACGATAATTAGTGTACTTTTTTTGAATTTTTGGTATAATATAATCGTTAATTGGGAGGGACTATGAAAAGTAGCAAATTAGTAGAGTTATTAAAAAAAGGAAATTTTGTAGTACCATTATCTTTATTTCAATTAAAAGATAAGTTTGAACTTGAGTTATCTGAATTTATCTTTTTAATTTATTTAACAAATTTAGGTTCTAAATTTACATTTGACCCTAATCGATTTTCTGATGATTTAAATTTTAGTTTAGAAGAAGTTTTATCTATGATTGATAAATTAACAGAAAAGCATTATATTAGCATTGAAGTTATTAAGAATGATAAGAATGTTATGGAAGAGTATGTTGTTTTAGATTTATTTTATGAAAAACTAACGAATTTATTAATTGCAGATATTAATCAAGAGAAAATAGAGGAAGAAAAGAATAGTAATGTATTTGAAGTAATAGAAAAAGAATTTGCTAGACCTTTAACTTCTATGGAATATGAGATTATTAGTGCTTGGTTAGAAGATGGTGTTAGGGAAGATTTAATTATTGAAGCGTTAAGAGAAGCTGTTTATAGTGGTGTATGTAATTTAAGATAT
>ENA-ORLU01002319-ORLU01002319.1-human-gut-metagenome-genome-assembly--contig:-NODE-2319-length-11325-cov-2.729730_pt1 | contig 11325 bp, 9 predicted proteins | sample MGYA00243009_ERZ508833 | MGnify/ENA primary metagenome ERZ508833 (study PRJEB26277, sample SAMN04329763) | human gut metagenome | biome: human-associated habitat | host: Homo sapiens | place: USA...
GTATGAAAAAGTCAGTTGTAGTATGCGCTACATCTGATAAATCACCTTTAGTAAGACTAAAAGGAGCACTTACTGCAACATCTATAGCAGAATATTTTAGAGATAAAGGTAAAAAAGTACTTCTTATGATGGACTCAGTAACTCGTTTTGCTATGGCTCAAAGGGAAGTTGGTTTAGCAATAGGAGAGCCTCCAGCACAAAAAGGTTATACTCCATCGGTGTTTGCGATGTTGCCAAAATTAATGGAAAGAACGGGTATGTCAGATAAGGGGTCTATAACGGCATTTTATACAGTACTTGTTGATGGTGATGATTTTAATGAACCTATTACAGATACGGCAAGAAGTATCCTTGATGGTCATATAATGCTTTCAAGAAAGTTAGGACATAAGAATCATTATCCTGCTATTGATGTGCTTCAAAGTATATCAAGATGTATGAGCCAGATAGTATCCAAGGAACATAAGAAAGCAGCAGGCAGGTTAAAGACAGTGCTTGCTACATATAATGAAGCGGAAGACCTTATTAATATTGGGGCTTATAAGAGCGGCTCGAACAGGAATATTGATTATGCGATATCCAAGATAGATGCTGTTAACAGATTTCTTATGCAGCAGACAGATGAGAAGTTCTCACTGGATGAAGAATTGAATGCTTTATATGATTTGTTCAGTGATTATGAGGATTTTGAGAATGGAAGCCTGAAGCTTGGCGAACAGCCAAAAGCACCACAGAGAGCACAGGCAAGACGATAAATGTTGAAATCTTAATATATCTAATGTAAATATATACCAATTATCGATAAGTTGTGATAAAATATAACAGGTATGAGGGCTGATATAATATGGCAAAATTCATATATAGTATGCAGAATGTACTTAACATAAAAGAAAGAATGGAGACGCAGGCTAAGACAGAATATGCCCAGATGCTTGGAGCACTTCATGATGAGGAAGTGAAGATGCACAATATTATGTCAACACTTAATTCGTATAAGGTACAGGCTTCGCAGCTATCTATAGGAAAGCGTGATATAGCTAAGATCAGAAGATGTAATGAAGCTATTAAGATTACAGAAGATATGGCAAAGCGGAAAGAAAATGATGAAGTGATGTTTTATGAAACAAAAGCATTCGGAGAGAGATGCTTCGGAGATCTTGAAAAACTGTTAAATAGTGATATGGATCCAAAGTATCTTGTGCGGAAATTAAAGGAAGAGAATATAGATTTCCCTAAATTTTATATGGCATGTGGTCTGCAAGATGGACTTCTTCCAAAAAGCGATGAGTTTGCAGCATTTTTAAAAGAAAATGGAATTGATGTTACTTACGAAACCGGACCGGGAGCACATGAGTGGGATTTTTGGGACAGATATATTGAAAAAAGCAATCGAATGGCTTCCAACGGATGATACAGTAGAAGGACTTGGAAGCGGAAATATCGGTGACAGATAAAATAACAGGGAGAGAAAGTTGTGAAAAATCAGCAATTTTATGTCAAAACAGCCAGACTTGCCGTTCCAATCATGATGCAGAATATGATAACGATCGGGGTTAATATGGCGGATAATATTATGGTTGGGTCGCTGTGAGAAAATGCATTGTCAGCGGTGGATCTTGCAATTCAGTTTATTAATAATTACCAGTTCAGCTGTATGGGACTTGGACAGGGTGCATCGATTATGACATCCAGATTCTGGGGAATGAAAAATGAAAAAGCTTTAAAACAGACAATTGCGATCACAACGCGGATATGTCTGGTACTTGGAATTTTGTTTACGGTTATTACATGGTGTTTCCCGGAAATTATAATGAAGATTTTTATTTCTGAACCGGCAGTGATCTCACAGGGTGTCAGTTATCTGAAGGTACTTTCGGTAAGCTGTCTTCTCATGGGGCTGTCTCTGGCATACTCAAATGTCTACCGGAGTGTTGGAAATGCAAAATGGCCGTTATTCAGTTCAATAGGAGCATTTTTTCTGAATATCGGGTGTAATTATATCTTTATTTTCGGGAAATTCGGAGCTCCGGAATTAGGAGTGACAGGTGCGGCACTTGGGACTCTGATCGCCAGGATTTTTGAATTTGTATTTATTTGCATGTATCTTATTTTTTTTGATAAAAAAATAGGATTCAGGATTCACGATATTTTTATGAAATGCCAGAATCTTATGAAAGAATATGTACAGATCAGCATACCAGTGGTGATCAGTGATACATTATATGGATTCGGAAATAGTGCAGTTTCCATGGTAATGGGAAGAATCGGAAGCCAGTTCGTATCTGCAAATTCCATTACGTTGGTTACACAACAGCTTAGTACGGTGTTTATCCAAGGGGCAGCACAGTCGAGCAGTGTTGTGGTTGGAAATACATTGGGCGAGGGAAAGGTTGCACGGGCAAAGGAAGAAGCAGAACGTTTCATGAAAATGGGTATTATTCTCGGAGCATTATCTACGATTATTATTATTCTGATCTCAGACCCTGTGATCAGCTGCTATAATATTACTCCTGAGACTGCAGTAATTGCGAAGGAATTGATGTATTCTATTGGAATCATTATGCTGTTTCGTGGTGTAAACAGTATGATGACTAAAGGGGTTCTGCGGGGAGGTGGAGATACCAGGTTTTTAATGGTTGCAGATATTCTGTTCTTGTGGGTCGCAAGTGTACCTTTGGGCTATCTTGCGGGTGTAGTACTGCACTGGCCGGCGTTCTGGACATATTTTTTCCTGAAAATTGATGAAATAATAAAATGTTTCTGGTGCATCTGGAGATTAAAGAGCGGAAAATGGATTAAGAAAATTTCGGGATAAAGGATTCATAGAATATGGAAAAACAGGCAGGATGCTGATCTGAATATATAGCAGGCTGTCTGTTTTTTGCTGATTTTATGATTCGGAATCCGAAGGGAAAGAGTTGTCCCCTAGAATATTTTTACGGTAATCGGTTGGTGTGATCCCTTCCAATTTTTTGAATACCTGGGTAAAATGTGAAAAGTTGCTGTAACCGAGATCTAAAGCAACCATACTGATTGGAATATTTGGATTTCCAAGCAGATCTTTTGCGATTTCTACTTTTACCTGTAAAATATAGCTCTTGATATTCTGTCCAACTTCTTTTTTGAATAGTTTGGTGAAATATTCCGGACTTAAATGTACGTAGTCTGCAACATCTTTTACAGACAGATTTAAAGAGACGTTGTTTGTAATATATTTTTTTGCAAGAGAAACAGCGCCTTTTTCGGAATCAGATCCAGAAGATACATGGATTGCTGGAATAATAAAGGAAACAGCCTTGCGGAGGGCAGAAGTATCTTTAAAGGCATCCATATATTCATTATAGGAATATTCTTCCGTAAACAGGGATGTGACATCAATCTCGTGCTGATAGGCATAAATGAAAAAAAGCTGTGTCAGTTGTTGATGCAGATCACAGAGAGTTTTTAAGTTTGTCACATTAAGAGATGCAATAAAATCAAGGTAGGACAGAATACTCTCCAGAAGCTTTTCGTACTGTTCAGAGTTCAGAAGGCGATTCCAGTGTGCAATATTATCCGCAACATCCATGGATGTTGCAAAATTTTTTTCCTGCTCAGTGAAGTACAGGGAAGGTTTTTTGTTTACGTTATTTGCTACAAAAGTATCAATCCTGTGAATTTCGGAACGCATCTCAGAAAAGGAAATAAAGTTTCCGATATAAATGGACATTTCAGGACTGATCTGTTTAGATAACTGCTGATAAAATGCATGATAGGAAGAGACAGAGAGATTGGAAAGTGCATCTCCGTTTGCAAAAAGGACGATCACAAACCGTTTACTGGTATTTAATGTGATTAAGTTGTAAATCGGTTTACAAAAACCGCAGAGCCGCAGGCTGTCAGTAATCTTCTGACGCATGACCAGATCAACAAGGGAAGAGTCAGCTGTATTATCAGTCAGAGGATAAATATCAATGGAGATTAAGCGGATGCAGGACTGTAGAGATAGCGGATAATGGATCTCATTTAACAGCTGCAGTGCTTGCTGGCGGTTTGCAGGATTCTGGGAAAAAAGATTTAGAATCGTCCGGTCAGTCAGTTCCTGTTTGTGATTTGTATAAAAAAGACCATCTTTGTAATATTGATTTTTTTCAGCTTCTGTATGGACTTTTGCAATTGCACGTAAAAGAGCGTCTTCAATTTCCTGGTAAGGAGCCGGCTGAACAACATAATCAAAACATCCAAGTTTGATACTTTCCTGTGCATAGGAAAAATCAGCGTGGGAAGTAAGCAGAATGCAGACAATATCTGGATAGTTTTCACTTACCCAGTGCAGAAGCTGCAATCCGTTTTCTCCCGGCATTTCGATATCTGTCATGAGAATATCAATCTGATTTTCACAGATCAGTGTTTTGGCTTCCTGCACACTTGTGGAAGGAAGTACAGTATCAATCTCAAGTTTCCGATAGTTAATTCCATTCATAAGTCCATTTATTACATTTATCTGATCATCTACAAGCAGTAATGTCATATAGTATCCTCCAATGGCAGGTAGATTAAGGTGCAGGCACCACCTGCCGGTTCATTATAAAAAGTAATATAGTAATTGGTTCCATAAATAAGCTCAATTCTCTTTTTCAGGTTCGTAATCCCGACATGATAATCTTCGTACAGATCACTTTCTTCGCAATTTAATTTATCCAGCATATCTTTGCCATAACCAACTCCGTTATCGGAAAGCTTAAATAATACATAAGGTTTATCATTATAAAATGTTTTTTCAATATGGATAGAAAAACATAGCAGCTTATCAGACTGTGCATTATATTTCACTGAATTTTCCAGAAATGTCTGGATCAAAAGAGGTGGAACCTGGTAATCAGAAAGGGAATTGTCATTCTGCTGCATAAGCAGAATGGGTTTGGAACGATCCATAAGTATAATATTATAATAATCATTCACTTCCTCTAATTCATATTTTAATGGAACCACTTTTAAGTTGTCATGAAAAATATATCGCAGGTGGTTGGAAAAAGCCAGTATCATGCGCTGCATCTTCTCGTATTCATGCAGTTCAAGCATATTATAAAGACTTTTTAAACAATTAATAAAAAAATGTGAGCGGGTCTGGAGTTGGAAATATTGCAGCATGGCATGATTTTTTTCATATTTTTCCAGCTGGTTTAGCTTTTCCAGTTCAACTTTCTGGGAAATTAAGTGGGCAAGTGCTCTGTTAATTTCCTCAAATTCCAAAATATTACTTTCATTACACTCAATAAAACTAGAAATATCGTTCTGCCCGATTGATTCTGCAGCAGACGCGATCCTTGTTACCGGGTAGGAGAGTATATCCCGGAAAGAAAGATACATAAAAATAGATAAAATTATAAATATAACAATCATGACAGCAAGACAGAAAATCGCAATCTGGAAGTAAGAACCACCAAAATAATTGACGGACATACAGCACGCGATGGATACATCTGAATTTTTCAATGCCAGAGTATCGATTACCTGTGGCTGTGAAAAAGATACTTTAGGGGATTTCGCCAGATCATTCTGACTGATTCCAAGAAGCTTCATTTCTTCTAGATTCGATAAAATCTGTTCATGGTCAAAGAAACAGATATGAAGTGAATTATCCAGGGATGCGTATTCTTCCAGTGCAAAAAAGTTCAGGTCAATCAGGGAACAAAGATACAGCCCATTATATTGACAGGTATACATAATTACGGAAAAATAGTCATTCGAATATGTCTGCCAGTTTTCCAGCGAAGAGGGAGGAGCCTCAAGATAGTATTTTTTCAGTTCCTCCTTTAATTCATAGCAGTGTCTGGCGTATGTATTTGGAAAATAGGAACCATATTCGTACATGGATGTGGCAGCGGTATCACTGAATACAAGAAGTCCACTATAGGGAGAAACCTCACTCTGAAGCATTTTGCGTAGAGTACCTTCATAAAGTATCTTCTGGCTGCTGGTATAGTAATTCGTACTTAACAGATGGTAAGAGGTATCACTGTAGCAGATATCTTTTGTGAAATCCTCCAGCTTTTTCATTTCAGTCTGAAGTGTTGTAGCGTAGACGTTAAGGGAAGAAATATTGTTTTCTTTTATTTGTTGTATTCCTGTACGATAGGAAAAAATACCGAAAAAAATAAGGCTGATAAGAGAAGTGGCAATCAGGATCGACAAATTGCGGGTCAGCACAGCTTTTATGGAATAATGTTTTTTTTGATATTTCATAAGATCACCTTTTATTAAACGATTGATATTTTATATAAATTATAATGGTAATAAATATATTATAATAAAGAAACTATATAGAATATATTAGCTATTTTAGACAAAAAAGTCAACTTATATAAATAAAAATAAAAATGTAAACGTTTGACATTTTTGAAATGCAATGTTATAGTCTATATAAGAAAAGGAGGAGACATTATGGCAATGATAGAGATGAATGCACTATCGACGGTTTTATGCGGGTCGTTCAGTGCAAAGGTGTTTTTCCCAGAGATGGACAAGCTTGAATTGGGAGAAAACGACTATGATAAAAAATATCCGGTATTGTGGTTATATCACAGTGATGGTGGGAGTTCCTTGGACTGGCTATGCACTCCTGCAGAGAAGTGTGCAGTAGAAAACGGAATCTTTATTATCGCAGCAGATGTTCAGCACTGTCTGTGTACCAATATGGAGTATGGACCAAAATATGAAGAATTTATGGTAAAGGAACTGGCAGGAATCTGCAGAAACAACCTGCCGTTATCTGATAAACCGGAATTAAACTGGATTGGCGGTGTTGGAACGGGGGCATATGGAGCTGTGAAAGCGGCACTAAAACATCCGGAAGTGTTTTCGGCATGCATTGCCATGGATGGTATTTATGACATGGGTAAAATCTGCGAGAGAGCCAAACAGGGGGAAACGGTCGTATGCCATAATGAAGAATCACTGAAAGCAGTATTTGGCGATATTGATCATATAAAGGGCAGCGATAATGATGTTTTTGCGCTCGCAGAAAAAAACAGTTCCGGCCGGTATTATATTACCGGAGCAAAAGGATCAGCATACCAGAAAGAAGCAGTTGAACTTACTCGGATTTTAAAAGACAGGGCTGTATATGAAGAAACAGATGAGACAGAAGCAGATTTTTCATGTATTACAACAATGAAAAAAGCAGTTGCCTGGCTGTGTGGACGTTAGGGGGATTTTATGGCGAATTTCAGATTATATTATTTTTCAGAGGCACTCCGGATGAAGGTGGGAGTGAATGTGGTCATTCCGGAAAATACATGGGGACATTCTTTGGCAGACAGACCGAAGGGATATAAATACCCGGTCTTATGGCTCCAGTCGGGAGGCGGATTTGATTACACAGACTGGCAGCGCTATACAGCACTTGAATTATATGCTGCTGAGGCAGGTGTGGCGATTGTGTGCAGTGGCACTTACTGTTCCGGGTATATGGATACCAAGCATGGCGATTTTAAATATTTTACACAGCTGTCAATCGAGACACCAAATATGGTAAGACATTTGTTCCCATTATCGGATGATCCGAAAGAAAATTTTATTGCGGGATTTTCTATGGGAGGTTACGGTACTTTGAAATGGATGCTGCGTGATCCGGAAAAATTTGCGGCATTCGGACTGTTCTCAGGGATTAAAAATGTACCGGATATCCTGCCGGAGAAGGAGGATAATACAGACAGCTTTTATATGTTTGCATCAGCTTTTGGGGACAGGAAAAATGTAAAAGACACAGAAGATGATGTTGTGTATATGATCAAAAAACAGAAAGCAGCAGGAAAAAAATTTCCACGCGGATATATGGCAACTGGAGTTGAGGATACTCATTATAAGGATAATGTTGAATTTATGGATATCTACGAAAAACTCGGGGTTGAATTTGAACGGACGATCGATCATGGCGCACATAATTGGGAATATTGTAACCGTCATGTGAAAAAATTTTTGGACTGGCTGAATATTAACGATACATTTAAGCGGGATATGGAGTGAAAGGAGAAAAAATGACGGGAAAAATGATTTTAAGACCGGGAACACCAGATGATGATAACAGAGAGTATCTTCCGGAAAAAATAAAAGGTTCCGATATTGTAGTAAATGAAAACGGAAATAATTCACAGCCGTATCCGGAAATATTGAAAGAATGCCATGGGGTGATCGCTGATAATATAGAAGATGAGTGGTATGAATATGTTCCGGAAAGTTATGATCCTTCAAAAAAGACACCGCTTGTTCTTTCTATGCATGGAGGGTTGATGACAGGATGGGGACAGGCAATCTATACTTCCTGGACAATGGCGGCAGACAGGGACGGATTTATTTTGGTATTTCCAAATGCCAGTGAAAACAGAGTGTGGCAGGTTCAATGGGGAAAATGGGAGTCAGACCCGAATGCTCCTGAACCGGACACCAACACAGAGACACCGGATGGAATCAGACAGTCACCAGATAATGTGGACGAAAACCACGATGTGCATCTTGCCCTTGGACTGATCGAGCGGATGAAAGAAAAATACAATATTGATGCAGGTCGTATTTTCATGCAGGGAATGTCTATGGGAAATATGATGACGTCTTTGTTTGCACGAAATTTTGGAAATGTTCTTGCAGGTGCAGCAGGTTCCGGTTGTGCGTCATTTTTATCACTGCTGTTTGATGAGAATGAGAAAATTAAAAACAGGACCGGACATCTTGCTGTATGGCAGTCCCGTCCGGAGTTAAATGATATCCCACCGGAAAAAGGAGAGGCACTGAAAGTAAATAAATACAACAGATTATATTGGATGAGATTAAATGAGTGCGGAACACTTCCGGAAATTTGTATACGGGGTGAAAACAATTTTGCATTTTATAAGGGTAGAAAAGCAGACCTTGTATATCTTGATATTAAAAACAGGGATCACGGACAAAGTTTTGATGATGCAGCTTTAATCTGGGATTACTTCTTCTCCGGACTGCGGAGGGAAAGTGATGGAACAATCCGGAATATCGGATCTGTAAAAGAGCGGAAGGGAGATACTTTTGCAATTGCACTTTCTACATCTGATTGTTTATTTGTTACAATTATTTTTCTTCGGACTTATTATAAACGAAAGAGAAGAGGAAATGCAAGAAAAAAATTAAAGCAGCTTGTATCACTCAGACATTGTGTTTTTCCAATCATGACGGAGAAACGACAGAGTATGCAAAAAAAGCGATTGTACAAGAGTATGAGAAGTATAAAGCACAGTTGGAAAAGGGTGGTACAAAGTACAAAATTTTATCAGAAAAAACAAATGAAGATGGATCTATTGTGATTGAGATCAAGAAACAGTATAATTCTTCTCCGGTTGGTGAATATCTGAATTAAAAAAAAGAATTTCACGCATTTCTTTGAAAACATATATGTGAAAAGTTGTAAAAACAAGAAGTTTTTAAGGCTAAACCAGAAAAACTTCTTGTTTTTTTATGCATAATCTGGATATGATAATAAAAAAAGAAGGAAGTAGGAACGATGTCATTAGAAAAAGCAAAGAAGTATTTAACAGAACAAGGTTATGCAGATCATGTCATTGAACTGGAAGAATCAAGTGCAACGGTCCAACTTGCAGCAGAAGCACTGGATGTAGAACCTGGGATGATTGCGAAGACGATGTCATTTCTGACAGAGGATGGTCCAATTCTGATTCTTACGGAAGGAACAGCAAAGATTGCGAATCGTAAATATAAAGATTATTTTCATGAGAAAGCTAAAATGATTCCTTTTGATGAAGTAGAAGATTATATCGGACATGCTCCAGGTGGCGTATGTCCATTTGGAATTAGAGACGGAGTCAAAGTATATCTGGATGAATCATTAAAAAGATATGATACTGTCTATCCGGCAGCCGGCAACGACCATAGCGCAGTAAAACTGACAATTGTGGAACTGGAGGAAGTTGCAGGAGCAAGTGGATGGATTGATGTATGTAAAGAAATGTAAAGAAAGAGAGAAAGTGGATTGTCGGTAGATGATCCGTTTTTTTCTATGCATTTGCAAGGAACTGCCAGTGGAAGGTCATGTAGGTGCCGGATTCGCTGTATCTTTGAAAGTGGTATTGACATGATGTCAGAAAAGAATTACACTACAGGTAGTGACAACGTGTCAGAATGAAAGTAGGGATAGATTTGAAGACAGGTTACCGCCTGTATCATATCCGGTTTGAATAGTGATAAGTTCGAAGATGAACAGTCTGAATGTCAGAAAACATAAACATGGAGGAAAGAGGCATATGGAATATACGAAACTTGGAAATACAGATATCGAAGTATCAAAATTATGTGTAGGCTGCATGAGCTTTGGAAAAGCCGGAACGATGCATGACTGGACACTGGATGCGCAGGAAAGCGAGAAGGTGATCAAGCATGCGTTGAAGCTTGGTATCAATTTCTTTGATACTGCAAACTGTTATTCCGCAGGAACCAGTGAAGAATATCTGGGACAGGCACTGAAAAAGAATGTGGCACGTGATAAGGTTGTGATCGCATCGAAGGTGTATTTCAAAGACGGTAGACTCTCAAAGCCAGCGATTGAGCGGGAAAACGACGGTTCCCTAAAAAGGCTTGGAACCGACTATCTGGATTTGTATATCATTCACCGGTTTGATTTTGATACTCCGATCGAGGAGACGATGGAAGCACTGGATGGTCTTGTAAAGGCTGGAAAGGTGCGTGCAATCGGTGCATCTGCGATGTATGGATATCAGTTTTATAATATGCAGCTTGCCGCAAAAGAGCGGGGACTGACACCGTTTGCTACGATGGAGAATCATTACAATCTTCTTTACCGGGAGGATGAGCGCGAGTTGATTCCAATCTGTAAGCAGATGAATGTTGCGCTGATGCCGTACAGTCCGCTTGCTGCCGGGCATCTGTCAAGACCTGTGTGGAATACAGATTCTCTGCGGAGTCAGACCGACCGTGTTGCACATGGAAAGTATGACCGGATGGAAGAACAGGATATGAAGGTGGTTGCCAGAGTGCATGAGCTCTCAGAAAAACACAATTGCAAGATGTCACAGATTGCTCTTGCATGGCAGTGGGCAAAGGGCGTGACAGCACCAATCGTCGGAGTAACGAAGACTGCATACTTGGATGATGCAGCAGGTGCGCTCGATGTGAAGCTTTCCGCAGAGGACGTGGCTTACCTGGAAGAGATGTATGTGCCACATCCAGTCGTTGGAGCTATCAAAGAAAATCCGGCACAGGGCGTTGTGCTGTTGGATGAGAAAAAGTAATTATTTCCCAACCACCAGCGCAAAATATCCCCAATCCCAGATCGGGGATGCAAAA
>ENA-ORLU01002320-ORLU01002320.1-human-gut-metagenome-genome-assembly--contig:-NODE-2320-length-11319-cov-2.322540_pt1 | contig 11319 bp, 13 predicted proteins | sample MGYA00243009_ERZ508833 | MGnify/ENA primary metagenome ERZ508833 (study PRJEB26277, sample SAMN04329763) | human gut metagenome | biome: human-associated habitat | host: Homo sapiens | place: USA...
TTTCTCACCAGACGGATCGCATCCATATCATTCATCCCGCCGGCAATTGCGATCGCCGGATATTCACCGAGACTTAATCCTGCCGTAACATCCGCTTTCAACCCTTTATTCTCTGCAACTCTTGTCATCGCAAGACAAGTGGTAACCATCGCTGCCTGCGTATATTCCGTCAGATCCAGTTTGTCATTTTCTTCAAAGCAGAGTGCTTTCATATCCAGACCAAGCTCCTCACCTGCCTGATCGAATATGTATCTTGCGATTTCACTGTTCTCATAAAAGTCGGCTCCCATGCCGGCTTTCTGAGCTCCCTGTCCAGGATAAATAAATGCAGTCTTACTCATAGAATCCTTTTCCTCCGATCAATGCATCTGTCTCATTCACCAGTTTCTGAACCAGCTCTTTACATGACATTCTTTCTTTTACCATACCTGCAATCTGTCCTGCCATTACACTTCCGTTCTTTACATCGCCTTCTACAACTGCTTTTCTAAGTCCGCCAAGTGTAAGCTTTTCTAATTCTTCAAATCCGGCTCCGGCGTTCTCCAGTTCCAGATATTTTCTCGTCATATCATTGCGAAGGGCTCTGACCGGATGTCCTGTGGTTCTTCCTGTTACTCTGGAATCAATATCCTTCGCTTTGATGATTCTTTCTTTGTAATTCTCATGTACCTGGGATTCATCTGTTACAACAAAATGTGTTCCCATCTGGACGCCTTTTGCTCCCAGCATGAATGCCGCAGCAATTCCTCTTCCATCGGCAATTCCTCCGGCTGCAATAACCGGAATACTGACTGCATCTACAATCTGTGGAACAAGTACCATCGTTGTACTCTCGCCGATATGTCCGCCGGCTTCACAACCTTCTGCCAGATGGTATTCTGCCACCCAGGCCATACCGCCCTGAATGATCGGGTATTCAATTCCTAATAATCTGGTTACTTCTGTCTGCATAATCTCTATACTCCCTGTCTTTTTATAATCTCATTTTTATGTTACTGTCCTGTATTTCTTACTCTTTGTGAGCATTTACGTACTCTACAACATCACCTACTGTTACGATCTTTTCCAGATCTTCGGATGGAATCTCGATTCCGTATTCATCTTCCAGTGCCATTGTCAGTTCAAAAAGATCCAGGGAATCTGCTCCGAGATCATCTTTGAATGAAGCATTTTCTGTGATCTTGCTTTCCTCTACTCCTAAGTTATCTGCTACCATTTTTTTGATCTGTTCTAACATGTTTTTGTTCTCCTTTTATTTGTGTTTTTGTCTCTTTTTTAGCTCTGGTTCCTTTTTAATTCTTTTGCACTTATAAGGGTTGCTTATCTGAGGCTTCTTACCACTCCAGAATGCTGGCCCCCCAGGTGAGTCCTGCACCAAATCCTGCCAGGATAATCTTCTGTCCTCTGTTCAGTTTCCCGGCTCGGTTCAGTTCATCGAGAAGAATTGGAATACTTGCGGAAGATGTATTTCCGTATTCTTCCAGATTCATCGGAAATTTTTCCAACGGCTCGCCCAGCCGCTTTGCGATTGCTTCTACGATCCTTTTGTTCGCCTGATGTAAGATATAAAAGCTGATTTCTTCCTGAGCCACATTATTTTTTTCCAGCACTTCTTTTACTGCCTGCGGCACGCTCTTTACAGCAAACATAAATACTTCTCTTCCATCCATCTGCATCAGATATTCTTTTTCTTCCGGCTTTGGCATATCTTCCGGTGATAATTCGCTTCTGTCATATCTGCTTTTACAGCGAAGTGCTTCTCCTCTAAAGCCATCGGAGTGTGTTACCGGAAGATAATATCCCATATCTTCGCGCTTCAGCACTGCCGCTCCTGCGCCATCCCCGAACAGGATACACGTCCCGCGGTCCTTCCAGTTCGTCAGATTCGATATACTCTCGCTGCCAATGATCAGAGCCGTCTGATACACACCCGCATTCAGATACGCAGCCGCTGTATTATAAGCAACTACGAATCCGGTACATGCCGCACTCAGATCAAAACATGTCGCATGCTTTGCCCCAAGGTCTTTCTGCACTTCACAGGCTGTACAGGGAAGTATTACATTTGAAGAAATCGTAGACACGATGATCAGATCCACATCTTCTGCAGCAATTCCCGCATTTTCAAGTGCCTGCCTTCCGGCTTCGGCTGCCATGGATACCGTCGTCTCTTCTCTGATAATATGACGTCTCACGACTCCGGTTCTCTCCCGGATCCACTCATCACTGGTATCAACCAGTTTCGCAATGTCATTGTTGTCCATTGCAAATGATGGTACGCAAGATCCTGTCCCACATATTCTTCCAGTCATTATAAATACCTCTGATTTATTTTGATTCTAAATTATTTTGACTGTCAAAGTATATATCAATAATTTTTGTTTGTCAAGTATTTTGAATATCAAAATATATTTTTATTTTCCGGGCATCTGGTGTTTACCGGAAATTCATATAATTATGATACTGTATCATAACTTAAAGCAACTTTTCTTCCCATTCTTTTTCTTTGAAGCCGGTCAGAACGAAATTATCTCCGATTACTAATGGGCGTTTTACGAGCATTCCGTCGGTTGCCAGGAGTTTTAACTGGTCGTCTTCGGTCATTTCTTTTAATTTGTCTTTCAGGTTCATCTGTTTGTATATCATACCACTGGTATTGAAGAACTTTTTGAGTGGAAGTCCGCTCATTGTGTACCATTCTTTTAATTCTTCGTAAGTTGGATTTTCTTCTTTAATTGCTCGTTCTTCAAATTCTACGTTGTGTACTTCCAGCCACTTTAATGCTTTCATGCAGGTGCTGCATTTTCTGTATGCAAATACTTTCATCATAGATTCTCCTTTTCCATCTTTCTAATTTTTTACAATATCATTACTGACGTTTCATATCGTTCTTCCAACGTTTTATTTCTTCTACACTATGTCCTACTGCTTCTGCAATCATGTCTTCCCTTGCTCCTAATTCAAGCAACTTCATTGCTGTTTCATATTTTCCTTTTTCTTTTCCACGCTCTTCTCCTATTAACTCTCCCGCTTTGTAAATCTTATCCATCTCTTTACACATAATCTCCACTCCTTCCTGTGTCTCTTTCAATACTCTTACCCGCTCTGCCAATACTTTGCTATACATGTCTTCTGCCTTTGTACAATGAAAATCATGCATCAATCTGCCCAGATCTGTATTTTCTTTCATCCGGGCGTTAATATATATAATTTCGCTTTTATCATTATAATCTCTGCCGGTTTCTCTTACAGTCCGTTTGATATGTAAGATGGGTGCAACTTCATTTTCTACTTCCTCATCTACGATAAAAATAACCTTTGATTCCGGCAGTTTTTCAAAATCTTCTCCCGCAAACAGACTATGTGCGTCTATTATACTGCTGTGGTAGCGCAATCTTTTTGGGCCTGCTCCGGCTTTTTCCTGCTGTACTTCTATATCATATATTTCTTTTCTGCCATTCACAGCCACACAGTCAAGTACAGCCGATCTTCCCTGTAAATTCTTGTAATCTTTCTGAACAACGACTTCTGTTAATTCCAGATCATCATTTTCAGTAATAACTCTTAATACATATTCCGCACAATCCAGAATATTAAACACGTTCCGCATCAACATAACACTCATCATTGTCAGCTCTGCGACTAACTTCTCATAATATCGGAACCGTTCATTAACAAAACCTGTCTTTAACAAATTCGTATTATTCATAGGCTTCTCCTCTCAGTATAAACTTATCTTTACAGTATTTCAATGCGATAATAATTATATTATCAAGTATATTTGCAAATGATTTTAATCTTCCGTTTCCATCCTTCATAATGGAATCCCACATTTCGAATATCTGATAATTCAACATTTATTTGCTTATTCTTTTGTTATATATTTTGAAAAATTTTGATATATTTATCGATGTATTTCATGATTGGAACGAAATGTTCCTTAACTCAACGAATTATAATATAGAATGATATGTTATAATCATGAATGCACCAGTTTTATCTGATGCATTCACCTAATATGACTTTTTATTTTATCCAATCCTTTTTGCTTTAGAAACCATGCTGGATCTGATATACGTCATTCCTGTGACCAGATAAATGACAGCTACAACAAGAACCGCCAATATACCAGTATTCAAGAACATATTTGCTATTAATGTAAGCAACAATAATATCGGTATTACTTTGTTCAATACAATATACGTCTTATATGCACTTTTGTATATAATTTCTTTTTCTGCTTCATCACAGCTTTCCACCCACTGTTCCGTAAATTTGCTTGAAGTTGGATCACCTTTTTTCTCCGGATGTGCCGCCTGTATCGCTTTTACATAACGTACAGAAAGATAAATATCGTAGAAATAGCACAGTATAAATATAATGCAGGCGAATAAAAAATATCTGGATTTTCCTGATTCTATATACTTCAAAGAATATCCAAAGGATAAAATTATGATGCAGGCCACCTGTGACACCAAATTAACCCCACTGGTCCACGCTCCCCATTTTTCTTCTTCGTAATCCAGTTCATAGAATCTGTCCTCATCTGCATCCTTCATTTCTTTGTATACATTCTTTAACCGGTATAAACTGTATTCACCCACAACTACCGTAACAACCGCGATTATAATCAGAGCTGGAAATATATATTGCTGAATCGTTCCGTTAATCGTTCTGATTCCTGCATCTATTCCTTTTTTCATTAGTTCATAGATGACTACCGACACGCCTCCGGCGATTCCCCCGATTATCACTGCCGCGAGCATCTTCCACGTTGCGGTAAAATAACTACTTTTCTTTTCCTTCATCATTTATCTCCTCTTCATATATAAAAATATCTTCTACACTGACTTCACAAATCTTCGCAATCTTTAACGCAAGTGTTACTGACGGCGAATAGTCTCCTCTCTCTATCTGGCTGATCGTCTGTCTGGATACGCCTGCGAGCTTTCCCATCTCGGTCTGATTGACGCCAAGTCTTGATCTGTATTCCTTCAATCGGTTTAGTAAAGGCAAATGCTCATCTCCTTTATCAATCATATTATGACAACTTTTCTTGTCATTTAAATTCTAACAGATGACAACTATAGTTGTCAAGTTTCTATTTAATTCACTAGGCCAAATCCCCGAACCCTAATAAAAGCTTACAGTTCTCCATTTAATTATTATGGCATGCGAAACCGCAGGAATAAACTTACAAGGTCCTATCCTGTGCATACGGACTCATGGTTGGAAATTCTTAAGTAAAAAAGTTGACCGTTTGCTCACAAAAAATCCACTGTCTGAGACGAATGTCGAGTTTGGATTTTTTGTGAGCTCGTTTTTAGGTCAACTTTTTTGCTTTAGAATTTCCCCATGTTGGAGTCAGCACAGGATAGGACCTTGTAAGTTTATTCCGATCGGTGACAGCCGCCATAATGCATTAAATAGAAAACACTCCTCCAAACTGTGAAAATCCCAATATACAAGCCGCACATACCAGCATAAATACAACGATTACTTTTACCCCTATAGATATCTTCGCATAACTTTCACAGATTGGAATCTGTTTATACTCCCATTCCGTCTGCATTTTTCTTCTCTTCCATTTCTGAACCAGTGTGATGCAGTCACATACGAAAAACGCGATAATAAATCCAAAACTGAATACCATAGCTGCTATATAATATCCTGCATCGGCACCTTCGATATCTATCTGCCGTTTGCACAATACTACAGCCGTTACGATCAATAAGAAATTTAGTAATGTATCCACAATAATCATCTTATCTACGATACTTTTCTTGCCGATTTCCTTCATACGCTCCGCTCCTTCCTGTAACAACCGCTTTTCATCCAGATCTTCTTCTTTTTTCTGTTTCACCGCTTCCAGTTCCGTCTCTAATTCTTTCATATATTTCCTGCATTCACTACATTCTGCTAAATGCTCTTCCACCAGTTTTCTGCTATCTTCGCTGCATACCTTATCCAGATATAACGGTATCAGATCTCTGATAATCTCACATTTCATCATTGCCTGCGCCTCCCATCTTTTCTACAATCATTTTCTTGGCTCTGTAATAGGTCACTCTCGCCCAGCTTTCACTTTTTGAAAATAACTGTCCGATATCTCTGTATGATACCTCTCCCATCACCCGCAGCATGAATACTTCTTTGTACGGTTCCTGTAAGTCATGTAGAATTTTTCGGATGATCTGTCCATTTTCCTGATTGATTATGCCATTTAATAAATCCTCCCCTTGATCTGCATGATTTTCATCTAATTTATTTGCATATCTTTTCTGCTTTTTTGTCCACGCATAATATTCATGCTTCGCAATCTGACATAACCACACCGATAATTTACATTCACCTCTGAAATTTTCCAATTTTTCAAATGCAATGGCAAATGTCTGCTGGGTAAGTTCTTCTGCTATTTCCCTGTCTCCGGATAATCTCAGCAGAAAACAATATACCTCTTTTAAATATTTCTGATATACTTCCTCAAAAGATTCCATGAACTCACCTCTCTTCTCTCATTTATATCTTCTTTTACTATTAAGAGTCATTTTTTCTCAATTCGTTACAAACTTTTTTTATTTTTATAAACCAAAGGTACTTCCATAGATCCCCTTGACATTTTCTCCTATATCTATTATAGTACTTATCGCAATTGTTTACAAAGTAAACTATTATAAAGGAGCAACTATGAAAGACAAAAACTGGACCGATATCGTATCAAAACAAGGCGACCTCCGGCATTTCGCAAGTATGGCGATCCGGAAATCCGGAAAATCAGAGCACACTTCTGCTCAGGAGATTGATTTTCTGTTCCGGATCGCGCTTTCGGAAGAACCACTGACCCCAAGACAGATTACCAACGCTATGGGCATCAGTAAAACTATCGTAAGCCGCCTGACCGACCATCTGGAATCCAAAGGGTTTATCTGTAAAGAGGCCTCTGCGTCCGACCGCCGCAGTTACTGCATCCGCATTACCGGTGCCGGAAAAGATGAGATTGACCGTATGTACTATTACTATCTGGATCCACTCTATACATTACAGAAAAATATGAAGAAAGAGAAATTCGAGACTTTATTCCAACTAATCCGTGAAGCGAACGAGATTCTTTCTTCACAAAAAAAATAAAGGAGATTTTATTATGACATTTTACCAGGAACTACAACTAAGCTCGACCGGCTCTAAACAGCTGATTAAAAACACAACCGATAAAAAAGAAAAACGCCGTCACATACTCATTTACAACTTTAAAGTATATCTTGTAATGGTATTCTGTGTCGCCGTTGTATCTTTATATAGTAAATTCATCGGAAATGACAACAGTGTCGTCGGAGTTACCGTGCTTCTGGCCGTGCTGGTTCTCAGGCAGGCCGATTTCGGAATCCGTACCACACACGGACTTGCCTCTATCGCAGGTATCTACGCAATCCTTATGGCAGGTCCCCGTCTTGCCAACATGGTATCCCCGGTTCCTGCATTCTTTGTCAATGTGGTCTGTATCATGCTGCTGATGATCCTCGGATGCCACAATGTGATCATGTACAATCACTCTACTTTTGTCCTTGGCTATCTATTATTATTTGGATATGATGTAAGCGGACATGCCTACATTTTAAGACTGTAAGGACTCCTTGTCGGAATGATCCTCTGCATGATCATTTTCTATAAGAATCAGAAGAACCGTCCTTACCGGCGTAAATTTTCTCATCTGTTTCAGGAATTCAACATTCATTCCGCACGCAGCAGATGGTATATCAAGCTGACATTCATCGTATCATCGGCGATGCTCATCATGTCCCTGCTCGGACTTCCAAGAGCTATGTGGGCAGGTATCGCATGTATGTCCGTGTGTCTTCCGTTTACAAATGACTGTGTCGCACGTTCCGGAAAGCGTTGGATGTTCAACATCGTAGGAGGTCTGTTATTCGTTGTTCTGTATACGGTTCTTCCTGAGTCTATGTATGCCTATATCGGAATCATCGGCGGAATCGGTGTCGGATATTCGGCAGGATATTCCTGGCAGACAGTGTTCAATACATTTGGAGCGCTTTCCATTGCGTCCGGTCTGTTTGGAATGCCATATGCAGTAGCACTCCGAATTGGTGCCAACCTGTTTGGTTCTGTTTATACGGTCCTGTGCAACAAATTATTCGATAAAGCACACGCTTATTTTCATAGCACCGATTTAAAAACAACGCTCTCTTAAAAAGGGGATGTAGCTTGCGCTACATCCCTAATTTTTCTACTACTTCCTGTGCTGCAGGTGTTCCGGCAACACCACCGACACCGGTTTCTCTCAATGATACGTCCATCTTGTCTCCGACTTCTTTCATCGCATCTATCACCTGGTCAACAGGTACCTTACTTGTAATCCCTGCCAGTGCCATGTCCGCTGCCGCCAGCGCATTCACTGCACCGCCTACATTACGTTTCACACACGGTACCTCTACCAGACCTCCTACCGGATCACATACAAGTCCCATCAGGTTCTTCAATGCCATCGCACAGGCATGTCCGATCTGATCAGTATCTCCACCTTTGATGTAACAGATTGCTCCGGCCGCCATTCCCGATCCGGAACCAATCTCTGCCTGGCACCCTCCGGATGCCCCTGCCAGATATGCACGGTTGGCAATGATCTGACCAAGTCCGGCCGCCACATACATCGCTTCTATCATCTTCTCTTCCGGAACATTGTACTCTTTATAGTAAGTAACAAGTACTGCCGGAAGTACACCACAGGCACCTGCTGTCGGTGCTGCAACGATACGTTTCATACAGGCATTGTTGCATCCCATCTTCAGTGCATTCGACATCACTTTTGCAACAAAATCACCACACAACGGTTCTTTTGTTTCACGGTAGCTGTCCATAAGACCGCCTTCCGTTCCTACCAGCCCGCTTCTTGATACCTTGTCCGGTTCATAAGCATCCAGCGCATCCAGCATGGACTGCCACATATACTTCATCTTTTCCCAGGAATCTTCTATCTTCACATCCCTCTCCTGTGCATCCTCTAACTGGATTGCTTTCCAGAATGGAATGTTCTCTTTTTCCCCTCTCAGTTTCGCCTCTTCCATTGACTGATATGACATATCTTCTTTTCCTCCATTATCTATACCGATCCATTCGGATCAAGAAATTTCACACGGATAATTCCCGGCTTGCTCTCCAGTTCATCGATCGCACTCTGCGGGATCACCTGGTCTGTCTCTACCACCATAACGGCCGTTCCGCCACGTTTGTCACGGAACACCTGCATGGTCGCAACATTGATCTCGGCTTTACTGAGCGCGGCAGCAACCTCCATGATTCGTCCCGGTTCGTCCACATTACGGATAATAAGCGTACAGCTCTCTCCGCTGAAATTCACATCAATCCCGTCTAATTTACAGACGCAGATACGTCCGCCTCCGATGGAATGTGCCTGGATTTTCATCTGTGGTACGCCCTCTGCTTCCATAATAATCTGGGCAGTATTCGGATGTGCACCCTTGATGTTCTTATTCTTCATTACAAAATCCATCCCCATGTCTTTTGCAACTTCGTAGCTGTCCGGTATCCGCATATCGTCCGGCATCATCCCCAATAATCCGGCGATCAGCGCCCGGTCCGTTCCATGCCCCTTTCCTGTTGCAGCAAAAGAACCATGTAAATAGACTTCTGCCCTCTCCGGCTGACGGCCGAACAACTGTCTTGCAACCATACCTATCCTGACTGCTCCCGCTGTGTGTGAGCTGGATGGACCTACCATCACCGGTCCTAAAATGTCGAATATATTCCCCATATTCTTATTTCCCTTTCTTTTTTACTATTACTATCCCTTTCCCCATATTTTCCAGTGTTGAATAGTTACGTATTTTGACATATTCTATCTATTATTATACGTTCCCGCCCCATCTTTTACAATGGTCTATGATTGTTTTTTCCCGGCTGATATGCTAACATTTTATGATACCGGGGTTAAAATATCCTCCCAGCATATGATTAATAAGGAAGTGACAAATATGAACAAAAAAGAAGTATTAGAGATCCGCAAACAGTTTTCTCCTGAGAATTGCGCCATCACACGTATCTGTGGATGCTATGTCGATCACGAAAAAGAGAAAAAAATGGAAATGAAAAAAGCCTTCTTATCTTTACCGGAAGAAGAGGCTTTCAAATATTTTGATATCTTCAAACATACACTTTCCGGAACGATCGGAAAGAACCTCATCAACATGGAATTCCCACTCGACCAGGAATTGAACGGCGGCACACAGGAATTTCTGATGAAATTAAAGAACAGCAAGCTTCAGGACGACCTTCTTCTCGAAGAATTCTATGATAAAGTTGTGGAAAGTTATGAATACGGCGAAAACTACTACATCATCCTGATCCATGCCGTATACGATGTTCCCGGTAAGACCAAAGATGGTCTGGAGATGGAGGACGCCTCCGATACCGTATATGAGCACATCCTCTGCAGCATCTGTCCAGTCAATCTTACGAAAGCCGGACTTACTTACAATGCACAGACAAATAACATCGAAGACCGCATCCGCGACTGGTTCGTAGAGGCTCCGGTCAAAGGATTCTTATTCCCGGCCTTCCAGGATCGTGCAGCCGATGTACATAATGTTCTTTATTATACGAAGAAACCGGAAGAGTTACAGCCATATTTCGTAGAACACGTCCTTGGAAGCACTACTCCACTGACTGCCGGTGATCAGAAGACAACCTTCCAGGTAATCGTAAGTGATACCCTGGGCGAAGACAGTGACTACGAAGTGGTCCGTAACATCCATGATAATTTAAATGAGATGATCGAACAGTCCAAGGAAGAACCGGAACCGCTGGAATTATCCAAAACTGATGTCAGAAAGCTCCTGACACGCAGCGGAGTTGCCGAAGAGAAGCTGGAATCATTCGATGATGAATTCGATGAGACAGTCGGCATACACGGAACCCTGCTCGCATCCAACATCGCCAGTGCTAAGACTTTCCAGATTGAGACACCGGATGTGGTAGTTAAGGTTAATCCTGAACGAGCCGATCTGGTAGAGACGCGTGATATCGATGGACGCCGCTGTCTGGTAATTGCGATCGATGATCATCTGGAAGTAAACGGAATCGAAATCCATTAGATTTGAAGAAAAAATTAAAAAAATTTCAATTTTTTACAAAAAACGTTTGCATTTTCCGTCAGACTATGGTAAGATACTTTTTGTCAAGCGGAAATGGCGGAATGGCAGACGCGCTAGATTCAGGTTCTAGTGGGAGCAATCCTGTGAGGGTTCAAGTCCCTTTTTCCGCATGAAGAAAACCTTGAAGATTCAT
>ENA-ORLU01002321-ORLU01002321.1-human-gut-metagenome-genome-assembly--contig:-NODE-2321-length-11318-cov-3.430745_pt1 | contig 11318 bp, 6 predicted proteins | sample MGYA00243009_ERZ508833 | MGnify/ENA primary metagenome ERZ508833 (study PRJEB26277, sample SAMN04329763) | human gut metagenome | biome: human-associated habitat | host: Homo sapiens | place: USA...
GGAATGTCATTGCGGCAAGTACAAGCGCATCCGCTATAAAGGCATTATCTGCGATAAGTGCGGTGTTGAGGTAACTCGCAGCAAGGTTCGCCGTGACCGCATGGGTCATATCGAGCTGGCAGCTCCTGTATCCCATATCTGGTACTTCAAGGGTATTCCTAGCCGTATGGGCTTGATTCTTGACATTTCTCCCCGTAATCTGGAAAAGGTACTGTATTTTGCAAGCTACATTGTTCTGGATCCGGGCGAGACTCCCCTCAGCAAAAAACAACTGCTTAGCGAAAGCGAATATATGGAAGCTCGTGACAAATATGGTGACGGCTTCAAGGTAGGCATGGGTGCTGCTGCTGTTAAGGCTCTGCTGGAGGAAATTGATCTGCAGGGCTTGACTGATGAGCTCCGTGTCGAAATGAAGGAGGTAACCGGCCAACGTAAAATTCGTGCTGTTCGCCGCCTTGAGGTTTGCGAAGCATTCCTAAAATCCGGCAATCGTCCTGAATGGATGATTATGGATGTAGTACCGGTTATTCCCCCGGAGCTGCGTCCCATGGTGCAGCTGGACGGTGGCCGTTTTGCTACCTCCGACCTGAACGATTTGTATCGCCGCGTTATCAACCGTAACAACCGCTTGAAACGTTTGTTAGAGCTGAACGCTCCTGATATCATCGTTCGTAATGAAAAACGTATGCTGCAGGAAGCAGTAGATGCTCTGATCGACAACGGCCGCCGCGGTCGTCCTGTAACCGGTCCTGGCAACCGTCCTCTAAAATCCCTGTCCGACATGCTCAAGGGTAAACAAGGCCGTTTCCGTCAGAACTTGTTAGGTAAACGTGTTGACTACTCCGGTCGTTCCGTAATCGTAGTTGGTCCTGAGCTGAAGATGCATCAATGCGGTCTGCCTAAGGAAATGGCACTGGAGCTGTTCAAACCCTTCGTAATGAAGCGTTTGGTAAACAGTGAAAAGGCTGGCAATATCAAGAGTGCTAAACGCATGGTAGAGCGTGCAGACGCAGTTGTATGGGATATTCTGGAAGAGGTAATCAAGGAGCATCCCGTACTTCTGAACCGTGCACCGACCCTGCATAGACTTGGTATTCAGGCTTTTGAGCCTATTCTGTCCGAAGGCCGTGCAATTAAGCTGCATCCTCTGGTATGTACTGCTTACAACGCAGACTTCGACGGTGACCAGATGGCTGTCCATCTGCCCCTGTCCGTAGAGGCTCAGGCTGAAGCACGTATGCTGATGATGTCCGTAAACAACATTCTGGCTCCTAAAGACGGCAAACCGGTAGCAGTTCCTACCCAGGATATGATTTTGGGTGCTTACTACCTGACCATCATTAAAGAGGGTGCTAAGGGTGAAGGCAAACGCTTCAGCAGCATCGAGGAAGCACAGCTGGCATACTTCCATCAGGTTGTAGACCTGCAGGCTCTTATCAAGGTTTATGTTCCTAACTCCGAAATCTTTGAAGAGCCTAGCAATGAAGGTGTAAGCCTGGTAACAACCACCGTAGGTAATACCATTTTCAACGGCGAGCTGCCTGTGGAAATGCGTTACTATCATAAAGAAAAGGATGCCAACGGTAAAGAAGAATGGCATCTGGGCAAACTGATTGACAAGGGCGAAATGGGTAACCTGGTTGCTAAGGCTCACAAGCTGTATGGCAATCTGGGTACTGCTGAAGTCCTGGATATCGTTAAAAAGATGGGTTACGACAATGCTTGTAAAGCTGGTATCTCCATCGCAACCTCCGATATTCAGATTCCTGCAGAAAAAGCAGAAATTCTGGAAGCAACTGAAAAAGAGGTTGACAAGGTTGAGCGTTTGTTCCGCCGCGGCTTGATGAGTGAGGACGAGCGTTATCGTAAGGTTGTAGACCTGTGGACCAAGACCACTGATAAAGTAACTGAAAAGCTGATGGCTAACACCATGGATAAATTTAATCCTGTGTATATGATGGCTAACTCTGGTGCTCGTGGTAACAAGCAACAGATTCGTCAGCTGGCAGGTATGCGTGGTTTGATGGCTGACCCCTCCGGTCGTATTATTGACCGTCCTATCAAGGCAAACTTCCGTGAAGGTCTGACCATCTTGGAATACTTTATTTCTACTCACGGTGCTCGTAAAGGCTTGGCCGATACTGCACTGCGTACTGCTGACTCCGGTTACCTGACCCGTCGTCTGGTTGACGTTGCTCAGGACGTAATCGTTCGCGAGGACGACTGCGACGTTGTTGGCATGAACCTTGTTAAAGAGCGTAATCGTCTGGCTAAATCCGTTCTGGGCTGCAGCCAAAACAAAATCCGTGAAAAGGTTATGGGTCGTACCCTGGCATCCGGCATCATGGGTGAAGATGGCAGTCTGATTGCTGAAGCAGATACCAACATTACTGAAGAGCTGTTCAATAAGCTGCTAGAGGCTAAGGTTGAGGAAATCAATCTCTACAGCAACGATGATATGAATGGTGATGAAGTAGAAAACGTTCGTATTAACATTAGTGAGGAATATGCTCACAAGGTTATGAAGGAAGCAATGATGCACAACTTCAATAATAAAGAGGTTGCTGCTGATATTGTTAACGGCGAAGGCACTGTTATGGCAGCTGCTGGTGCTACCATGACTGAAGAAATTATTGATGCTATTCTTGCGGACGGTACTGTTAAGGAAATGCGTATCCGCAACAACGATATTGCTGGTATCGAGGTTGAGGCTATTACCGAAGGCAAGAAAGTTGTTGAAAAACTGTATGACCGTATCATTGGCCGTAATCTGGCAGAAAATATCTGCGACGAAAATGGCGAGGTTATCTACCATATTAATGAATATGTTACCGAGGACATGGCTGAACATATCTGCAAGCTGCGTACTAAGGTTAAAATCCGTAGCGTGCTGACCTGTAAATCCAAGTACGGCGTATGCCGTAAGTGCTATGGCCGCAACCTGGCAACCGGCAAAAACGTTGATGTAGGTGAAGCAGTTGGTACTATCGCAGCTCAATCCATCGGTGAACCTGGTACTCAGCTGACCATGCGTACCTTCCATACCGGCGGCGTTGCAGGCGGCGATGATATTACTCAAGGTCTGCCTCGTGTCGAAGAGCTGTTCGAAGCTCGTAAGCCTAAACATCCTGGTATGCTGACTGAAAACAGCGGTATTGTACACATCTCTAATGATGGTGGCAGCCGTCGTGTAATAGTTACTGGTGCTGATGGCTTAGGCCAGGAATACAGCATTCCTTATGCTGCTAAGCTGGCAGTTGTTGAAGGTCAGGAAATCAACAAGGGCGATCGCTTGACTGAAGGTTCCCTGAATCCTCATGATGTACTGCGTATCAGCGGCGTAAAAGCTGCTCAAAACTACCTGGTATCTCAGGTAGTAGGCGTATACCAATCTCAAGGTGTAGGTATTAACTCCAAGCATATCGAGGTTATGGTACGTCAAATGATGCGTAAAATCCGCATTGAGGAATCTGGTGATACTACAATGCTGCCTGGCGAGGACGTTGATGTTGCAGAATTTGAAGAGCAGAATGCAGAGATGCTGGAAACCGGCAGAGAGCCGGCTGAAGGTCGTCCCATTCTCCTTGGTATCACCAAGGCTTCTCTGGCAACTGACTCCTTCCTGTCTGCTGCATCCTTCCAAGAAACCACTCGCGTGCTCACCGATGCTGCAATCAAGGGCAAGGTTGATCCGCTGCTTGGTCTTAAGGAAAACGTTATTATTGGTAAGCTGATTCCGGCTGGTACTGGCATGAGCCGTTACCGTGATATTAAGGTTAAATACAAATCCGAAACTCCGGAAGAATAAGCCAATCTAAATTAAGCTGCTTGAGCAGTTCCCTTTGGGGCTGCTCGGCAGCTTTTTTGTTGGCAGGAAGATAATAAAATATAAGCTATACCTTTAACGTAGGCCGTAAACATGCTATAATAAAACAAAAACTTATGGAGAAGAAGAATGCTTATAAAAAAGTTTCCTATACCTACAAGAATAGATTATGTACCCTCTCCCTATGAGCCTGATGAGGATGGTGTTCAGGATGTTGGCTACAAGTCTGGCACACTTAGTGACGGACGAGGCTACCGACTGGAATGCTGGCGTATGGACGATATGCTGATGATAACAATAATGTTTTCTGATTTAGCCTTGGAGGGCTATAAGCGTGAGGATATGCCCTTGCTTTTAGAGGGCGAAGGGCTGGTAAGATTTTTAGGTGAACGCAGACCTTTGCAGGCAGCACGTACAACTGATGATGCAGGAAATTCTGTGTGGGCCATTAATATGATGCTGCAAAACAATAAGGGTAAAATTGCGGAGCTGTCCTTGGAGCTGCACAGCTATCGTTCCTTTGGCTTGAAATAGCCTAAAATAAATTTTGGAGGGAATATACTATGGAAAAAGAGCGTTGCAATGAGCCAAACTGCACCTGTCCTAAAACTACCTGCCCACGTCACGGCAAATGCTGTGAATGCATCATGAATCATCGTGAGCATGGTTCTCTGGTATTCTGTATGAGAGATATTGCTGAAAAACAAAAATAAGAAGCAGACTGTCGATATTTATTGTCGGCAGTCTTTTAATATCTATGGCGTAAAAATTTTAAGCTAAAATTCAGCTGGCTGCTGTAATATGTACTATGAATAAGAGTCAGTGGAGGGTGAGAAAATGAAAATATTACTTGCTGAGGACGATTTGAATTTAGGCAAACTCTTAAGCATACTGCTGCGGAAGCGTAATATAGCTGTAACATGGGTTGAAGATGGCGAGGCTGCCTACGAAAAGGTATACAGCGATGGCTATGATGTTCTTGTTCTGGACTGGATGATGCCACGCTTAAGCGGTATAGACCTGTGTAAGCGTCTTAGGGAAGAGGAGTATCAGGGAAGCATATTACTGCTTACCGCTAAGGATACGGTGGCTGACAAGGTTCAGGGACTTAATGCAGGTGCTGATGACTATCTTGTCAAGCCCTTTGATGTTGAGGAGCTGACAGCACGTTTAAACGCTCTTAGCCGTCGTCAGGCACAATATATAGAAAATAATATTCATTATGGTGGTTATGTGCTGGAGGCAGGAACCTACTGCTTTATGTATGGTGATGCTAGGGTGGAGCTCCGTCCTAGAGAATACAAGCTTTTGGAAATACTGCTGCGTAATAAGGGCCATGTTATGCCCAGAGATGTGCTGCAGGACAGAATCTGGGGGCTTGAAAGCAATGTGACCGAAAATAATCTGGATGTACATATTAGAATGCTGCGAAAAAAAATCTTGGAGCTGAATAACGAGGAGCTTATTAAGACTATGCGTGGAGTTGGCTATTATGTTGAATGATGCCTTTGAAGGACTGCGAAAAAGGCTGACAATAATTTATACAGCAATCCTAAGCACCATAATAATTGCTATTTTAGCAGCAGCCTATACCTTTATCTGGTGGGAAATCATTAGCCATGAAAAAGATGAGCTGGTGGCACAGGCTTACCATGAGGCTGAGGAATGGCTTAACAGCGGCGAACTGCCCTGCTCACAGACATCTCTTAAGGACAGCAGTATGTTAGCCTATTTTGTCACTATGGATAATAAGACAGTTATTCTGGAGCAGCTTGGCAGTGGCCCTCAGGGACGAGCTATTATCAGTCATAGGAATGATTGGCCTAAAAAGCTTGAAGGTACAAGAATTTTAAGAATGCATGGTGTAGATGCTGTCAATTCTTCTGAACGGTATCGTTATCTTTCTGCAGTAGTGCCTGTCCAGAAGGACAATAATGTTATAGGCAAGCTGTATATGTTCAAAAATATTGAATTTTATTATAATGCAGCCTACAAGACATTGTTTATACTGTTGTGCATAGCTCTGCTGTTGGTTTTGGGTGCTGGTGGTATCAGTTACTGGTTGGCAGGTATTAATATTAGACCAAATAGGAGAATGTACGAAAGGCAAAAGCAGTTTACAGCAGATGCCTCTCACGAAATGCGTACTCCCTTAGCTGTTATAAGATTAGCTGTCACTGCCCTGCGGGAGGATAATGATAGTAAATACAGCAGCTTTGCCTCTGAATCACTACAGATGCTTAATAATGAAGTGGACAGCATGAGCAGGCTTACGCAAAGGCTTATGGAGTTGGCACGCAGTGAACAGGAATCTGACAGCCTGCTTACGGAGCGTGTAGACCTTAGTGCTCTATGTGAGAATACAGCTGAGCAGCTAAGACTTTTAGCTAAGGAAAAGAGCATAGATTTGGCGGATTTTGTTGAGCCTGAGCTGTATCTTAAGGGCGATGCCGAAGGCTTGAAAAGATTGCTTATCATTCTTTTGGATAACGCTATTAAGTATTCTGCTGGCGGCAGCAGAATTACTCTGCGTCTGTTTAAGAGCGACAAGCAGGTTCATCTTGAGGTAGCTGACGAAGGCGAGGGAATTAAGGACGATGATAAAAAGCTTGTTTTTGACCGCTTTTATCGCGTGGACAAGGCTCGCAGCCGTAGTCAGGGTGGGTTTGGTCTAGGCTTGTCTTTGGCTCAAACCATCGCCAAGCAGCATGATGCTGTTATCAGAATTCTTGACAACAATCCTAAGGGTACAATTATGCAGGTTGTTTTTTCTGAGAAAATGAAATAAAAATTAATATCCCCTTCAAGCAAGATTAAGAATACAGTTCTATACTGTAAAAAAACTTGAGGGGGATTTTTTATGTCGAAGAAATATTGGTTATTTCTCTTATTGGCGGCTGTAACAATACTGTTTATGGGCAACAGTGTCCTTTATGTTACGGACAGCGTGGAGTCTAATTATGCTTTAACTGCTAAGGAGATGGTACTAAGCGGTGATTGGCTTTCTCCACAAATATATGGACGCTATTGGTTTGACAAACCCATACTATTCTATTGGCTTACAGCTTTAGGCTTTAAGCTATTTGGCTTTAACGAATTTGGAGCACGTTTTTTCCCGGCAGTGTTCGGATTTGGTGCTATATGTTTGGCTGCCTATGGCGGAACAAAGCTATACAACGAGCGAGTAGGCTGGCTTAGTGGCTTTATACTTTTAAGCAGTGTGGAATTTTTTCTGATAAGTAAATCAATTATTACCGATGCAGTTCTGTTTTTGTTCTTTAGCGCGGCTTTGCTATTCTTTTATCTTGGCTATAGGGAAAATCGTAAAAGCTATTGGTATGCTATGTATATTAGTGCTGGCCTAGCTGTATTGACTAAGGGACCTATTGGAGTGCTGCTGCCAGGTATGATTATAGTCTTGTTTTTGCTTTGGCAAAGGGATTGGCAGATATTTAAGAAATGCCATTTATTCAGGGGAATACTGCTTTTTATTGTGGTGGCCTTTCCCTGGTATATTGCTATGTATACTATTCATGGCAGTGAATTTATTAATACCTTCTTTGGCGTTCACAATTATCTGAGAGCAACTGTATCTGAGCATCCGCGAGATAATGTAATTTATTACTATACATTAGTAAATATTTTGGCTCTATTTCCTTGGTGTTTGCTCATTCCTTGGGTTTTATGGAGAAGATTGTACGAGCATAATTATCATATACAGGCAAGAGAAGGCTTTTTGTTGATTTGGATAGGTGCTATATTTTTCTTCTTTCAAAGTATGGCCACCAAATACATAACCTATACATATCCTTTGCTATTTCCGGCAGCAATTATTCTAGGCCATATATTGGATAAGTATGGAGATAAATGTTTATATAAAGGCTTTAATCAGCTATTTGTGGCATTTCTTACCATGCTTGTAGGTAGTGCGTGGTGGTGCAATGTGCAGGGAATTTTGCCGGTGCAGGAGCTGTATCTTTTGCCTGCAGGTTTGCTTGTTGGAATTTTACTTTATTCTGCTTTTCAGTATATGCAGGTAAAAAAATTCATTGGTGTTGGTTGTATTTGCCTATGCTTTTATCTGTCTCTGATATATGCAGTAGCTGTTCCTTTGACAGAGTACAGGTCTGGGAAGGAGCTGGGTTTAACTCTAAAGCTTAACAATGTGGCAGAGGTTGGCGCTTATGGTTCCTATCCAACATCAGCAGTATTTTACAGTGATGCTAAAATATATAAGTTGCTTAAGCGCAATGATATTGACAGTTATAGACCACACGCTATGTCTTGGAGTAGTAAAAACGTAATGCCATATGCTGTTATGGAAGAAGCTAATTTTGATAGGGTGGCTGTAAAATATAAAAACCTTAGGGATTTTTATCGGGCTGAGGGCGCCATGTGGCAGCCTGTTGGATACTGCAAGGAATGGATATTACTAGAACATAAAAAATTGTAAAAAACCTCTTGCATTTTAAAAAATCTGTGCTATAATAACGTACATAAGTAAATATTGAGTGGATGATGCATATGGGAGAAGGCAATGCCTACCGAAGGAGCAAAACTCTCAGGTGCTTCGTAAGAAGCGTAAACCGTATGTGGACACAACTCTGGAGAGTCCCTTAAATGGGCGCCGAAGGTGCACGGATGACAACATCCTTATCTCTCAGGCCAAAGGACAGAGAAATGCTTACGTTATGGTATTTTATTTACCGTTGCGTCATTGACTTTCTACCGGAGTATTTTATTATACTCCGGTTTTTTATTTACTTGATATCATTCTTATTATAAGGGAGAGAGAAGTATGTTAGTAATTTTGACTCAAATCAACACATTTGTATGGGGCCCACCCCTGCTGCTTTTATTGGTAGGTACGGGCATCTACCTGACCATCAGACTGCACCTGCTGCAGGTTGTAAATCTGCCTTCTGCTTTAAAGCTGATTTTCTGTGCTAAGAGCGATGGTCACGGCGACGTTTCCAGCTTTAAGGCTTTGTGTACTGCACTGGCAGCAACTGTTGGTACTGGTAACATCGTAGGTGTTGCTACTGCTATTAAGGCTGGTGGTCCTGGTGCTCTGTTCTGGATGTGGCTGGCAGCTTTCTTTGGTATGGCTACTAAATATGCCGAATGCCTGCTGGCAGTTAAATATCGTTCTGTTGATGCTAATGGTAATATTGCCGGTGGTCCTATGTACTACATTGAAAAGGGCCTTGGCGAGAAGTATCGTCCCTTGGCAATTATGTTTGCTGTATTTGGTATCCTGTGCGCATACTTTGGTATCGGTACCCACATTTCCGCAGGTATCCCTGTTATCTACACTGGTATTGCTCTGACTGTTGTTGTTACAGCAGTAACCATCGGCGGTCTGCATTCCATTGCAAACGTTGCCTCTAAAGTTGTTCCTGCCATGGCTTTGTTATACTTTCTGACTACTGTTGGTATTCTGATTAGCTTTGCCGATCAGGTTCCTACTGCAATCAAAATGGTTCTTGACAGTGCTTTCAACGAAACCGCTGCACAAGGTGGTTTCCTGGGCGCAAGCGTAATGCTGGCAATGCGCAGTGGTGTTGCCCGCGGCGTATTCTCCAACGAATCTGGTTTAGGCAGTGCTCCTATCGTTGCTGCAGCAGCTAAAACTAAATGGGCTGCAGAGCAAGGTCTTGTTTCTATGACTGGTACCTTTATTGATACCATTATAGTTTGCACTCTGACTGGTCTTACTCTGATTGTTACCGGCGTATGGTGTGGTCCTTTAAACGGCGCAGCTATGACAGAATGTGCTTACAACATGGCATTCCCTGGCTTTGGCAGCATGCTGCTCTTGGTTGCACTGGTGCTCTTTGCCTTTACCACTATTCTGGGTTGGAACTATTATGGCGAGCGCTGCACCGAATATCTCTTTGGTGTTAAAGCAATTATGCCTTACCGTATTATCTTCATTATGCTGATTGCCAGCGGTCCCTTCATGAAATTAGAAGAAATCTGGGTTTTGGCAGATATTGTTAATGGTTTGATGGCAATACCTAACTTGATCGCGCTGCTGGCGCTGTCCGGTGTAGTTGTTGCTGAAACTAGGGCATATCGCAAGCATCTGCAGGAAGAAAAAGAATAATATTAAAAATCGTCACAGCGAACGTCATGTTCAAGCTGTGACGATTTTCTTTTTCAGCCAGATGAAAGGAATTGTTTTCAAAGGCTGCATATGTAGAAGAATTGCTTGGTACTAACTATGTAAGTGAGAAGATAGTTGGTTTCAGATATGCTTAATAAATAAAAAAGGGTCTTGCTTAAGCATTAATAGAATAGATAGTAATAATGAAATCTACAATTAGGATTTGTCCGTAAACGAGAAAACAGCCTGCAGGGGATGTGCAGGCTGTCTCTCTTAGGAAAGCTGTTTATGATGAATTTGATGGGAAGGGTGTAACAAGTCTTCCTTGCTACACTCATAGTATACTACATTGTTTTGACAGAAAAAGGGCATACCATTGAAGAAAATGTGAAAACTTCATCATAAATGGATATATGACTATTTATGATGAGTTCAAAATGGGTAAAAACACTGCGCATACAATATATAGTGTATAATTCTAACCAAAAGCAGTGCAATATATACTATATATTGTACTAACCGCTTGTGATGAATTACAAGCTTTATATAAATTCTTTTATGATAAATTTCAAGTATATAAAAGAAACATTTATATACCAAATTTGAATTTCAGTAGTAGAGCGTATAATCAGTCTTAAATTATTTAACATATTGATATGGGATTTATAAAATAACTAGTAATTGCAGTAGTAAGATTTTTTGTAGCTATTCTGATGTTGGATAAGCAAACGGTTAACTTTCTGACTAAACAGGATGGTTTAAATGTGCTTTTCTCTAGTTAGAAGTTTTCAATAATTAATAAAGTTTTGTATTAATAATCTGAAAAAAGTGAAAATAATCTATAGTGTAAAGAATGTAACGAATTTATCAGGAATAGAGTATACTAATAAAATTTTTCAAAAAAACTTGACTTCCATTAGTACGTATGGAATGGACTTTTGCTCAAAATGTTTTGTTTTAATGTTTGCCATACGTGGACTAAAAGACGAAAATTTAGAAAAAGTACACTAAAATAGTGTAAATTAACCTAGAAATAGCACTAATAAAGATATTAAAGTGATAAAATATTACAATTTTCACCATGTTGCCACAATAAGTGTGCAGTGGTATAATGCTTTTAACTTAGTAATGAGCTGCACTAAAAGCTGCAGCGTTTGGAAGAGAGGGTTATATTATGAAAATGAATAAGACTTTATCTGTATTAGTTGCTTCCGCTGTTGTTTTAGGTGCATTGACTGGTTGCGGCGGTGATAAAAAAGAAGCAAGCAATGCTGACGTTGTCAAGGTTGGCGTATTCCTGCCTCTGACCGGTGATAACGCTGCTGGCGGCGAGTTAGAGCTCCGCGGCATCAAACTGGCACACAAGCTCCATCCTGAAGTATT
>ENA-ORLU01002326-ORLU01002326.1-human-gut-metagenome-genome-assembly--contig:-NODE-2326-length-11310-cov-2.771922_pt1 | contig 11310 bp, 10 predicted proteins | sample MGYA00243009_ERZ508833 | MGnify/ENA primary metagenome ERZ508833 (study PRJEB26277, sample SAMN04329763) | human gut metagenome | biome: human-associated habitat | host: Homo sapiens | place: USA...
GCTAACAATGTAATTAGTTTTCAATAATAATTGGGCTATTTCTATTTATAAATCAATGTAATTTTAATAAGAAGAAATAAATAATTACTTTATTGACTAAAAAATAAATAATATATATAATATATATAATATATTTATATAAATAGGGAGAAACAAAATATGAAGTGTAAATTAACATTAAAAGAGAGTAAAAGCAATTTGATAACACATACCAGAAAAAATCAAGGAGTAACGTTAATTGCTTTAGCTGTGACAATAATAGTAATGCTAATAATAGCAGGAGCAACAGTATCGGTGTTGACAGGAAAAAATGGAATAATGAAGCAATCAATAACAGCAAAAGAAAAAAATGCTATAAAGCAGGCGGAAGAAATTGCACAATTGGAATATTCGAATCTAAAAATGAAAAAAGAAATTGAGAATGCAGATAATGAAATAACAATTGAAGAAATTGTAGATAAGTTAAAAAAAGAAAAATATGAAATAAAGCAAGTTTTTTTTGGGGATGCAACAGGAATAAGGTTAAGCTCAAATATGATTTTGATAAAACCAAATGATACTATAGAATTAAATGTAACACTTATGGGAAACAATAATGCATATTATATAATCATTAATAAGAGATATTATGAAATAAAACTCGAAAGTGATGGAGTAAAAATAAACACAGAATATACTAAAAATTTAATTGAAGAGGATATTTCCAAAAAATTAAAAATTTATACTACTAATAATGAAAAAATAAAAGTAGATATGGATAAAAATAAAATAAAGATTTCTTTGAAAAATGTTGATAATAATACAATAGGAATTATAGGAAGAGTAAATGTACAGTACACTGATGGAAAAAATAATTTTTTTAAAAGTTGTAGAGTTAAAGTAACACAACAAATAAATTGGGAAGAGGGAGATATTAGTAAAGAACAATCATACGTTGGATGTTATGCAGACATAGACGGAGATGGAAATGTTGAAGGGATAATTTATGCTGATTTAATTTTTGGAGGAAATGATTATTATTTGAATAAATTTCAAAAAATATCTACAGAAGATGCAAAGGAATATAAAATAAGCAAAAAAAATTATACAGATATTCAATTTAGGGAAGAAAAAAAAGTAATATCATTTTCAAATTCCAGTGGAAAGGATAGGTTTTATATAATAGCATTAGAAGATTTTGAGGATGATGACAATAATTCTAGATTTTATTGGTATAAAAATGCATATGAAAATAAAATATATGACTATTCACTATTGAAAGATGTTACAACAAGTTATTTTGGAGATGGAAGGAATAATACACGAAATATGATTGAAAAATGGGAAAATAGCGAGTATGGAGAGAAAGATTCTTTAGACATATGGGGAAAAATTAAGAAACAATATTTTGATGGATGGTTTATTCCTTCTGGAAGTGAAAATACTGAATTTTATAGAGCACTTAATATAAATTCTTCAAATTATAGGGAAAAAGGATTTTATAATATTTGGTCTTCAAGTAGAGATTATAGCTTTGGGGCTGATAGTGCTTGTGTAACGTATTTCGAAACAAGTAGTGGAGCATGGGCGGATATTAACTGGAAATATGCAGTACGATTGAATAAAGTATTTTAAAAAAATGAATATTGTTTTGTAAAGTTGTTTTTGTTAAAATACAATATATTAATTTATTTTTTATAGAAAAAGTTAATAATAAAAATATACATATCTAAATTTGAGGGAGGAATTAAGATGTTGAAATTTATTTTATAAATCATAAAAGTCAAATTTATGAATAAAATATACAAAAAAGGAAAGGAGAAAATGATATGTATATGAAATATCATGTAAATAAAAAATGACAACACCAATTTCAAATATTATAAAAGGAATTATAATATCATTTATAACAACGATAATATTTTTGTTAATATTTTCAATAATTTTAACATATACAAACATAAGTGAAAATTTTATAACACCAACAATAATAGTAATAACAGCAATAAGCATATTTATTGGTAGCACAATATCAAACTCAAAAATCCAAAGAAACGGACTATTAAATGGAGCTATAGTAGGAGGAATATATTTAATAAGTATATATTTACTTTCAAGTATAATAAATCAAAGATTTGTATTATCAATGCAATCAATAATAATGATTATATCTGGGATAGTTTGTGGAATGTTTGGAGGAATATTAGGAGTAAATAAATCTAGATAATCTATTGCAAAATTTAAAGTAAAAATATATAATATCCAAATACACTTATAAAAAAGAGGTGAAACATTATGAAAGAAGCTGAAAATAGATTTGAAATAACCAAAAGAGTAGGACTATTCGGAATAATAGGAAACATATTTTTACTTTCAATAAAAGCAATTGTTGGATTTTCAACAAAAAGCCAAGCTATGATAGCAGATAGTATAAATAGTGCAGGAGATATATTTGCGTCAATAATGACATCAATAGGAAATAAAATTGCAAGTGTACCACGTGATGATGACCATAATTTTGGACATGGAAAAGCAGAATATATTTTTTCACTTTTTATATCAATATCAATGATATTTGTATCTATAAAAACAATAATAGATGCATTTAAGAGTTTAATAAATGGAAGTCAATTAACATTTTCTTGGTGGCTTGTAGTAGTATGTATTGCAACAATTATAACTAAATTGTGTTTATATATTTATGTAAAAATATCTTATAAAAAATGTAAAAATATTTTATTACAAGCAAGTATGGAAGATCACAGAAATGACTGCATAATAACAACATTTACACTAATTTCAGCATTATTATCTTTAAAAGGAATACAATGGTTTGATGGAATAGTTGGAATTGGAATATCTGCATGGATATGTAAAACTGGAATAGAGATTTTCATAGAAAGCTATAATATATTAATGGATAGATCAATTGATGAAAAAACTAAAGATACTATATTAAATGTGTTACATACATATAAAGAAATAAAGGCTATAAATGATATTTCATCAGCACCTGTTGGATATCAATATGTGTTGTTTTTAACAATAGCTGTTGATGGAAATATGACAACATTTCAAAGTCATAAATTAGCAGATAAACTTGAGAAAGATATGATAAAATTAGATAATGTGTACAAAGCTATTATTCATATAGAACCATATTTAAAATAAAAGACCTCATTTTAATATTGAGGTCTTTTTCTAATTATTATTTTTTATCATCTTTAAAAACTTCTTTTACAGCTCCTAAACTACTTAATGCACTTGTTGCTTCAAAAGGAATAAATACTTTATTTGCATCACCTTTAGCAATTTCTTCAAGAGCTTCAAGAGACTTGATTTGAACAAGTTTTTCATCTGGATCAGCAGTTTTTATTGCATCATAAACCATTGCAATTTCTTTAGCTTTGGCTTCAGCAACTTCTTTAATAGCTTGTGCTTCACCGGCAGCTCTACGAATTTTAGCTTCTTTATCAGCTTCAGCTTCAAGAATAGCAGCTTGTTTTTTACCTTCTGCAATAGTAACAGCAGATTGTTTTTGAGCTTCAGCTTCAAGAATTAAAGCTCTTTTATTTCTTTCTGCATTCATTTGTTTTTCCATTGCATCTCTAATATCAGCAGGTGGAGTAATATCTTTTATTTCAACTCTATCGATTTTACATCCCCATCTATCTGTTGCATCATCAAGTATTGTTCTTAATTGAGAGTTTATTCCATCTCTTGAACTAAATGTTTCATCTAAGTCCATTTTACCGACAATATCACGTATTGTTGTAATTGCAAGATATTCAATACCTTTCTTTAAGCTTTGAATTTCATAAACTGCTTTTGCTGGATCTGTTATTTGATAAAATACAACAGTATCAATTGTTATTGTAACATTATCTTTAGTAATAACTCCTTGAGGCGGAACATCCATTGTTTGTTGTTTTAAACTAACAACACTTCTAACATGATCAAAAAATGGAATAATTATTGTAAGACCGGCATCAGCAACTTTGTGAAACTTTCCTAATCTTTCAATAATATAAACCTCAGATTGTCTAACAACTTTAATTGATTTGAATGCTATAATTAATATTATAACAAGTAGTACAATTAAAAACCACATAATTTCCTCCTTTTGGCAATTATAATATTGCCTATATAATTTTTTTATACTTTTTTCTTAGGTAATATATATAATAATATTAAAAACAATTATATTAAGCTTTTATATTAGAATTTATTTTTAATGGTTTAACAAAAGCTTTTACACCTTCTATTGAAACAATTTCAACTTCACTTCCTGCTGGAATATTTATTTGTTCTTTACTTTTGGCTGACCAAATTTCACCTTCAAATTTTATTTGACCTTTTCCAGTTACCCAATCTATATCTTCAGTTACAACTGCTTTTTTTCCAATCAGAGAATAAACATTAGTTGGAACAACATCTTTTTTACTTATTTTATTAACAAGTGGTCTTGTTGCAAAAATTAATAAGCCAGAAGATATTACAAATACAGACATTTGAACAATGATGTTAGATGTGAAAAAACTAACTAGCATTGCTATTAGGGCGCCAACTCCTAGCCAAAAAACTAAGAAGCCTACAGTAATTATCTCACATATAAAAAATATTCCTGATGCAATTAACCATATTTGCCACATAAAAACCTCCATTCTAGCTAAAAAGCTCTTATAAATATTGATTTTCTTTTGAATAAAACACTATATTTTTATTATACTACATATTTACGAAAAAACAAATAGATTTATTAAAAAAACTTGTAAAAACAGGAAAAAAATGATAATATAACATCAAAGATTTATGAAGGGAAAAAATGCAAATGAAAAAATATCAAAAAGGTGTTACTTTAATAGCTTTAGCTGTTATGGTAATTGTAATATTAATGATAGCAACAACAACAATATATTCAGGAGTTATTTCAATACAAGAATCAAAACAGAAAAGAATATCAATTGAGCTTGAAACTGTCCAACATGCAGTATTAGAAAATTATACAAAATATAAAGTATTAAATGATGAACAGTATTTAGTTGGAGAACCAGTAGATAGTTTAAGAGATGCAAGTATAAGTCATTTTGAGTATAAACTAGAAAATAAAACAAATGCTTTCGCCGAAAATGCTTCAAAAGTTGAAAAGTATTATAGGCTTAGGGATGAAGGCCATTTCAAAGCACTAGGTTTAGATGATGTTATGTTTCAGTATATCGTATGTTATAAAACAGGAGAGGTAATGAATACAGAGGTAAAAAATTATATAGATGGTGAATATGTATATACATCTTTTAATTAAAATATGCTATATAGGAGGAATTAATTTATGGATATAGATGAAATAGAGAAAATAATTCCAAAAGAAAAAATTCAATTAAATGCACCAATGAAAAAATATACATCATTTAAAATTGGAGGAGAAGCAGAAATTTTAGCAAAAATTTCAACACTAGAAGAATTAACAAAGATAATAAAATATACAAATCAAAAAAATATTCCAACTTTTATTTTAGGAAATGGAAGCAATTTACTAGTTAGTGATGAAGGAATAAAAGGAATAGTATTAAAAATAGAAATAAAAAAACTAGAAATAGAAGAGAAAAATAATAAATTTAAAATAACAGTAGGTGCGGGTGTAAAACTAGGCGAACTAGCACAAAAACTAGCAAATAGAGAAATTGTAGGTTTTGAATTTGCAAGTGGAATACCAGGAACAATTGGTGGAGCTATTAGAATGAATGCAGGAGCACATGGCTCTGAAATGAAAGATATAGTAAAAACAGTAACATATATTGATAGAAATAGTGAGATACATAAGATAAATAATGAACAAGCAAAATTTGAATATAGAAATAGTATGTTTACTAACAATGAATATATTATAGTTGAAACTGAATTAGAATTAAACAAAGGAAATAAAGAAGAGATACAAGCAAAAATGCAAGAATATGCGAATTTTAGAAAAGAAAAGCAACCTATAGAATATCCAAGTGCAGGAAGTACATTTAAAAGGGGGAAAGATTTTATAACAGCAAAATTAATTGATGAATGTGGACTAAAAGGATATCAAATAGGGGGAGCACAAGTATCTGAAAAACATGCAGGATTCATAATAAACAAAGGAAATGCAACAGCTAAAGATGTTGAAGAATTGATTAAATATATAAAGCAAGAAGTTTATAAAAAATTTGGAAAAGAAATTGAAACAGAGATAGAAATAATACATTAAAAGGAAGGTATAAAAATGAAGGGAATAATGCATTGGTTAAAATCAAGTTCGAAAATGAAGAGATGGATGTTTTTAATATTAATAGGAATAATACTTACATGTTATGGAATATCTGATATACTAGTTCAAAAAGAAATGCAATTTTCAGAAGCTGGTAAAGTAGTTGTAATATTTGCAATTGGATTTGTTTGTATAGTTATAGGACTTATAATGTTAAACAAAAGAAATATGGAATTATTTATAGAAGCAACAGATGACAGAATGAAAAATAAAAAAAATGTAAATGTAAATTCATTAATTTTTGATAGAACAATATATGAAAAAGGGCCTAAAGTAGTAGTAATTGGTGGAGGAGCAGGACTAAATACAGTGCTTACAGGAATGAAAAGATATACAAATAATATAACGGCAATTGTAGCAGTATCAGAATATGGAAAAGAACAAACACTTTCAAGAAGAAGATTACAAACAGCATTACCTTTAGAAGATATAAAAGACAGTATAGTAGCACTGGCACCAGAAAAAAAAGAAGATATTGGAAGATTAATGAACCATGAAATGATAAATCCAGAATTAAGAGGATTAAAATTTTCTGATATTTATTTTACAGCAATGAAAGAAGTTTTTAGAAATGATGTAAGAGCAATAGAAAAAAGTGATTCAATATTTAATATTACAGGAAAGATTCTTCCAGTAACAAATACAGAAATGAATATATGTGCAGAGTTAGAAAATGGATATGTTGTTGAAAATAAAGATATGATACCACAAGTTGTATCTGATAATATGACAAGAATAAATAGAGTATATATCCAACCGTCAAATTGCAAACCAGCAGAAGGAGTATTAGAAGCAATAAGAGAAGCAGATAGTATAATAATAGGACCTGGAAGTTTATATACAAATATAATACCAAACTTGCTAGTAAATGGTGTTGCAAAGGCAATAAAAGAAAGTAAAGCAATAAAAATATATATAAATAATATTATGACAGAATTTGGTCAAACAGATAATTATTCTGTTGCAGACCATATAAAAGCAATAATAGAACATTGCGGAGAAGGATTAATAGATTATTGTATTTATGATACAGGAGAAGTTATTCCAGAATACATAAAAAAATATAACAAAGAAGGAGCAGATTTAGTTGAACAAAATCTAAATGATCCTAAAATCAAAAAGATTAAGTTTATTAAGAAAAATATTTCTACAATAATTGATGGAAAAGTTAGACATGATCCATATATGGTAGCAGAATCTGCAATAAAATTAATATGTAATGATTTAAAATATGAAGATAGAGAAGATGACCCAGAATATGTAATGTTAAATGCAAAATTAAAATCAGATAAACGTATTAATAAAATAAAGAAAATGCAAGCTAAAATGGAGAAAAAAGAACAAGGAAAACAACAAGATAAAAATAAAAAATCTGTTAGAAAAAGTAAATTTAATTCAAAATATAGTGATAGAATACAATCAATTAGAGAATCTGATGAAAAATTCAGAAGAAATCATCAAAAATAGAGGAGGAAAGTGACTAAAGTTTGTAGACTATGCAAACTTTAGTCACAAATAATAAAATGAAATTTGCAAAAGAAAACTTAAATTTAGAAAAAGGCTTAAATAAAGAATGGGTAATAACATTATTATTTTTGTTATAATACTGAAGAAAAAGAGAGGGAAGAAAAATGGAGTTAAAAAAATCAAATTTTGAAGATATAATAAAAAAAGAATGGATTGTTACAAATGGACTTGGAGGATTTGCATCATCAACAATAATAGGAGCAAATACAAGAAGATATCATGGTCTATTAATAGCCCCACTTATGCCACCAGCAAGAAGAACATTAATATTATCAAAATTAGATGAAAGTATAGAAATAAATGGAAACAAAACAGATTTATATACAAATATAGGCAAAAATTTTATAACACATGGATATAAATATCAAGAATGTTTTATAAAAGAATATATGCCTATATTTGCATATAAAGTTGGTGATGTGGAAATAACTAAAGCAATTTGTATGCAACATTTTAAAAATACAGTTGCTATTTTTTATAAAGTAAAAAATGGAAGCGAAAAAGCAAAATTAATATTAACACCTGTAATGGATTTTAGAAATGCACATGGAATGAATAAAGATCATATTTTTGATTTGAAACAAAAAATTAATAAAACAAAACTTGAAGTTAAAATAGATAATGGTGTTCCAATATATATGATGTTGTCAGAAGGAAATTATATAGAACATTATAATGATACATTCCAAAATATGTTTTATATAGAAGAAGAAAAAAGAGGATTTGAAGCAGAAGAAAATCATGTAATACCAGGAAGATTTGAAATAGAGATAGAACCAAATGAAGAAAAAGAGATTTCAGTAATTTGTTCATTAGAAGAAAATATTGAAGAATTAGATGCTAGAGCAATTATAACAAATGAAATTGTAAGACAAAATCAAGAATTTGCAAAATCAAAATTAATTGATATTTCAAAAGAAGATAAGACAGAAGAAGAGGAACAAAAAGATAAATTAATAAAACAATTTTTAATAGCAATAGATAATTTTATTATAATAAGACCATTTTTTAATACATATTCAATGATTGCAGGATACCCATGGTTTTTAGACTGGATGAGAGATACATTAATTTCATTTGAAGGCTGTTTGTTAGTTACAAAAAAATATGAAGTTGCTAAAAAAGTTTTAAGGAGTTGTGTTAGAGATATAAAATATGGTTTAGTACCAAATTCATATAGTGAAGATGATTATAGACCATTATATAATAGTGTTGATGCATCATTATTATTATTCGAACAAGTAAAGAAATATATAGAATATACAAAAGATTATAATTTTATTATGAATGAAATATATCCAAATTTGGAACATATTATAAAAAATTACTCAATAGGAATAGATATAGATGATAATAATATTTATTTAGACACAGATGGACTTATTGTTTCAGGAACGCCATATACACAAAATACATGGATGGATGTAAAATATGATGGAATTCCTGCAACACCTAGAAATGGCAAACCCGTTGAAATAAATGCAATGTGGTATAATGCTCTAAAAGTTATGGTAGAATTAGCTGAATATCAAAAAGATGATAGCAAAAAAGAAAAATATGAAAGAATGGCGAATAAGTGTAAAAAATCTTTTAGAGAAAAATTTTATAATAAATCAAAAAAATGTTTATATGATGTACTTGAAGATGGAAAAGTTAGACCAAATCAATTATTTGCATTAAGCTTGTCATATCCAGTGTTAGATGTAAATTCAAAAGAAGCAAAAGAGATGTTTGAAACAGTAACAAAAAAATTGTTAAATAAATATGGTCTAAAAACCTTGGCAAAAGGAGAAGAAAACTATATAGATATATATGAAGGAAATAGTTTTAAAAGAGATTTTAGCTATCATCAAGGAATTACATGGCCATGGTTATTAGGTCCATACAATGATGCATTTTTAAATATCATTTATGCGGAAAAAAGTAAAAGCGAGAAAAATAATTTAATTGAGCATCATCAAAAATTTGTTGAAAAATTAAAAAAGACATATACAAAAGAGCTAAACGAAGGAAAAACAATAGGTAGCATTTCAGAGCTTTATGATTCAAAAAAACCATTTGAATCTAAAGGAGCATTTGCACAGTGTTGGAGTGTTGCTGAAGTATTTAGAATAATATTATAATTTTGTTTAAAGTGTAGGAGAAAATGTATGACTATTAATCAATTAGAAAAAGAATTAAAAGCAGAAGCATCTTATCTGGAACTTGCAGTCGAGGAAAATGGAGAGAGTGCCCTTGAGAAGCTTCCAAAAAATTCGGCAAGGGTGACCTGGATTGCAGAGGATGGAACGGTTATTTTTGATAATAAAGCAGACGCTTTTGATATGTCGAATCACAATGACAGGGAAGAAATTAAGGATGCACAGAAAAATGGTGCAGGAACTTCTGTCAGACAGTCTGATACATTAGGAGAAAAGACGGTTTACTATGCAAAACGTTTGTCTGATAATAGTATCCTTCGTATTTCGAGCAATCAATATACGGTGATTGCTCTGTTAAAACAGCTGATTTTCCCGGCTGTCTGCGTGTTGGTTCTTATGATATTATTAGGAGCATTTTTTGCATCGAGACTTTCCAAACATATTGTAACACCATTAAATGAGCTGGATTTGGAACATCCGGATGAAATTGATACTTACGATGAAATGGCTCCATTTATTACAAAGATTAATAAACAGCAGAAGACCATTCAGAAACAGCTTTCGGATGCAAAACGACAGCAGAAAGAATTTCAGATTATCACAAGGCAGATGCAGGAGGGACTTCTTGTCATTGATACACAGACAGATCTGCTTTCCAGCAATGCCAGTGCACTGGAACTTTTAGATGCCGGACAGGTAAAAGATAAAGAAAGTGTGCTGTCACTGAATCGTAGTGAAGCATTTGAGAAGACAATAGACAAAGTCTTACGTGGAGAACATGTAGAGTCTGTATTAAATTTGGGAGAACGTTACTGCCAGATTTGTGCAAATCCGGTATTTGACAAAGAAACGATAGCAGGTGCAGTGATTCTTTTGATTGATGTGACTGAAAAAATGCAGAGAGATTCTTTAAGACGGGAATTTACAGCAAATGTCTCTCATGAATTAAAGACTCCGTTGACTTCGATTTCAGGCTTTGCAGAAATCATTCAAAGTGGTTTTGTAAAACAGGAAGATGTTCGGAAGTTTGCAGGAAAGATATTTGATGAGACACAGAGACTGGTTACCTTAGTGGATGATATTATAAAAATTTCTCAGCTGGATGAAAATTGTCAGCCGTATCAGAGAGAGAAAGTAGATATCTATAATCTGGCTAAAGATGTATTGAGCAGGCTTCAGGAATCTGCTAATAAAGCACAGGTTCAGTTGAATATGGAAGGTGAACATGCAGAACTTGTAACCGTTCTGCCGATTTTAGATGAAATTGTTTCTAATCTGTGTGATAATGCGATTAAATACAATAAAAAAGGCGGAAGTGTTACCGTTACAGTATTAAATGCAAGAAATCAGATATGTCTGTCTGTCCGTGAT
>ENA-ORLU01002329-ORLU01002329.1-human-gut-metagenome-genome-assembly--contig:-NODE-2329-length-11286-cov-2.209296_pt1 | contig 11286 bp, 10 predicted proteins | sample MGYA00243009_ERZ508833 | MGnify/ENA primary metagenome ERZ508833 (study PRJEB26277, sample SAMN04329763) | human gut metagenome | biome: human-associated habitat | host: Homo sapiens | place: USA...
ACTGGTTTTCTCCTAACACCAGAACGCCAATCCCGATCAATACCATTAGTATCCATTTCTTTCCGACCGGACGCTTCTCGTTATACTCACTCTTTGAATTGAGTGTACTTAGATTCCTTCCATCCATCCAGACCAATAAGATCAGGAATACACCTGTCATGTTTGCAACACTCATCCCGCAGGTATTCCGGTAAATCTTCCATCCCGGTGCTGTCACCTTAAGAAATTCCGGATACAGTTTATGAAGTGCGGTCTGTGCTCCATATAAGATTCCGTTTCCCATTAAAATTCCGAACACAAGAGAAAATACACATCCCACCGTATACTCTACTAACAGGAGCAGATACGATGTTTTCTTTTTCATCCCAAGAACAATAAACGTTGTGTAATCTTTAATACGAAGCTTCATATAGTATTTCATAGAAAAAATCATCAAGAAGACCGTAATAAATGTAATAAGCCCTGCCGCAAGCACGAAATCTGACTTAAGCGTTGCTGCAGTCACTCCATCTTTTACAGCCTTCTTGACCACATCATTCAATCCCCAGAATGCAAAAAGCTCTGCAATCGCAAGAATATTGCTCACGAAAAAAAGTATGTAATTCTTTAGATTGCTTTTAAAATTCTTCATGATTATGTGATAAAACATATTAAATTCCTACCTAATAATTTATATTGCACAATAAGATTGCCGCGTAAAACTCGGCAATCTTATTTCTACTTGTTACTTTTCAACTTCTTTCCGTACTGCAGGTCTTGAGATACCAGTACCAGTACACGTGCTACTACAAGATCCTTTGCAACTCGTCAAAAAGCACGAATTTTGACATCCAACACATATACGTGCCTGATTTTCCACACCTGTAGTCGAATTAACTTTTGATGAATATCTTCCCATGATTTCACCCCCTTTACTCCAATATTGTTATATGAATTTTTATATAACCTATTGATACATTATTTTTTCTCCAACCACATCAACTATTAATCTCTCTTCTACACATGTACCTAATTGATATTTTTCAATTATATTCTCCCACCACATTTGATACATTTCGTTTATTTTGTCATAATCATTTTTACATTGACAATATAAATATTTATTTTTCTCTTTTCCTTCTAGTAGCTTTTTTAAATTTGACAATGCATTCCTTTTTTCAATCAATTCATAAACTTGCGTTGCTTCATGATTGGTTAACCTACATATCTCCTCCATAATTAATATGCCCTCCTTAATAATATCCTCTGTTTCTATTGTTATTTAAAAGTACATTAATAGGATCTACATCTCCATTATTTTTTGGAATATTCAAAAAAGAAATGCTGTCTTTCAACACCAAGCATAATGACTCGGCAGCTTTTTTCTCTACTATCGCTTTTTTGCATTGAAAAGAGGGCGAAACGTTAATTTCATTTGTATTCATATAGTTTAAATATTTACAGTTTTCACATTGATATGCGTCACACATATTGCATAACGGCATATATTGAGGCGTATACAACTCTTGATTCTTTATTTCCACTCCGTTTTCTATGTTTCCTATACTTTGCATCTTTTGACTATAAAAAGCTGGACATATATAGAATCTTCCATCTGGTGCCAATGCTATACTTGTATTTCCTGCTGGACAACCTTCATGCTTCTTTATAAACAGTATATCAGTAATAACATTGATTTCTTTTAATTTCCCTGTTTGAAGATAAATTTCTTTCAGTCTCTCATTACATTTTTCCAGTTGCCTCTCATAAATCTCATAATCAAATTTTTCTGTAAGATCTAAGAAATTTACATTTATTCTATCGCTTTTTTCCAACAATATCTGTATCGCTCTTGCAAACTGATTCATCTGTTTTTCTTCAATATTAAAAATAATACTATCTTGATTAGGAATCATATCCACTAAATTTAAAGTTGAATAATCCACTATGATTTGATAGTCATAAAATGGCATTTCCTTTCTAAAAGCTTCAATTGGAATATAGTGTGTTATCTCTATATCTCTATAATCTTTCAAATGCTCTTCTCGAATGTTTTTTGAATGGATAAATATAGGATGCATAAACTCTTTTTCGGCAAATTCCAATCCTCTTAGAATTTCATCTGTTCTCATATATTTTTCCCCTACACTCTTCGTATTATTATAAGAACAGTAAGAGCTATAATCATCATCCAAAATAAATATTAATTCCTTTTTCCAATAAAAGTTTTCTCTTTTTATTCCCTTTTCATGATATAGCTTTGCAAAATAATAATTATTTGCCCGTACTCTTGCCTTATGCATTTTACAAATATATTTTGCTTTTTGAAAATTTGTTCCAGATTCTGACTCATCATAACTAAAGCCTTGACAAAATTCGCATCCTTTGGCTATTGAACATTCTAAACATTCTTTATCACACTGATATTTGTACATTGCTAATAAAAAGACTCTAGCTTTTTCAAAATCAATACCAGTGTCCACATTTCCTATTATGTATCCTTTTTTATTATTTAAAGAATAGTCATAATATCGCATACATGGATATATGTCTCCGGAAGGACTTAATGCCAACATTTTTCCTGCGCCACAACTAGTATTACTTAAATCCTTTTCATCATATGGCATTCCTATATGATCCAAAAACAAACTGCAATAATTTTTATTATATAAATTGTTTTCAATAATATAGTCTGCTAATTCTTTTAACTGATTTTCAAAAATCTGCTCATCTCCATCTTTCCACACATCTTCATAAACAACATTAGCTGCAACATGATATATACCTTTATTCCAAAGTTCTACAATACTCTCTTTTAAGTATTTCAAATCATCACTTGCAAAAGTTACTTTAGTACTTCCTGGGAACTGCTCCAACCACAATTTATTATTTTTATTGACAACATCATAAGATCCTGTCCCATCTGGAAATACTCTCTGAAGATCATGCTTTTCTTTTGTTCCATCAATTGTAATTCCAATTGATATCTTACCTTTATTGTTTTCAATAAGCCTTTGAACGGCATTATCACTATAATTGACACCATTTGTACTAATATTAATTCTATATCTCCAGTACCATGGATTTTCTTCTTCATAAGAACGAATTTTAAAATAGTCACATATATCCTCAATTAATTCTGCTTCAAGTAACGGTTCTCCACCAATAAAATCTAGTATAATCGATTGGCATCTATGAATTTTATTATCATTCAACAAATAATCAATAAATTTTTTTGCTGTTTGCAGTGCCAATTTCTTACCTTTTGCTTTATGTGTAATATAGCAATACTTACATCTCAAATTACAATCTTCTGTAACTATAAATGTAATATTTTGCACATCGCCATTTCCCCATTCTGGCTCCATTGTTCCCACAGTATATTCTTGTTCTTCCATCAACTATCTCCTTTTTATACAACAATTAGTATTATAAATTGCGTTCATATCCAGCATACTTAATATTGTTGTAATAATTGTTTTACTCCGCATTTTCTAATTATTATATTATTTCAGCTTTATTTTTCAATACATTGGCCATAACAGTGCGATTTTAGGCCATCACTTTCTTATAACATCAGATATCACACGTCAAATTTGTTTTTTCATCTCTGATATTGTTATACTTCAGCTTAAATTCGTCATCTTGATCCAGCAATTTTTCTAAAATCCGCACATATCTTCTACATACTGCAGATACCGAATGCCCAGCCTTTTTCAAATAGTATTAGTATACATATACTACATTCACTTCTTTCTCAACAGTATTTTTTTGACTTTTTTATTCGTATGTTTCACACTTTCTATTAGCAACTAGAATAATCGTTTTATTTTAAGATTTCCTTCCCTTTTTCAATGATTCGACCATCCTCCACACGGACCACTCTCGTACCATATTTCGCCAATGAAGTATCATGTGTTACCATAACAATTGTCATTCCTTGCTTATTTAAGCGTTCAATAAGATTCATTATGGTTTGAGAATTTTCTTTATCAAGATTTCCTGTTGGCTCATCTGCAAGCAATATCTGTGGTTTATTGATTATTGCTCTCATAATTGCTATACGCTGCTGTTCTCCTCCCGACATTTGAGAGACATGTTTTTTTTCCAAATCATCTATACCAAATTCCGTAAGCAACTCATAAGCTATTTTTTCTCTTTCTTTTTTCCGCATTCCGGCATAGCCTAACGGAACAACCAGATTTTCTAACGCATTTAATTCCGGTATAAGATGGTATGCCTGAAATACAAATCCAATTTTTTGATTTCTGATAAATGCACTTTCCTTTTTTGATAACTTTCGAATATCTACTCCGTCTAACTTATAAGTTCCTATCGTTGCATCGTCCAATAACCCTAAAATATTCAACAATGTAGATTTCCCACTTCCGGATTCCCCAAAGATACAAACAAATTCTCCTTTAGAAATTGACAAATCAACCCCCTTTAATACTTTAGTCTTAATTTCTTTTCCACAATAGGTTTTTTCTATTCCCTTTAACATAATCATGTAATTCACCACCTAATAGACATTCAGCAATTCAATAATTTTTTTCTTTTTTAGTTTTCTAAAAGTAATTACCGAAACAAAGCTACTTAGTACTACACACAGCCCATATGCACTCAGAAATGTGTACCAGCTCCCTTGCACATTCACTACACTGATCATAATTCCAAAATCCACATAATAAGTAACCAAATAACCAATGACTATTCCTATGATCGTTCCTATGCTGTTTAATAATAAAATCTCACAAAATATTTCCCAGTAGAGTTCCTTGTATTGTGCACCATATGCCAGACTAATTCCATATGATTCTTACGATTCATATTTATTAATTGTATCCATCAAACAATAATATATAATTCCCCCATATCCATTCATGAATCCCGGATTCAATATTTCTTGTGGTAACAGCTTTATACATTCGTTAATATTAATGTCCATAAATTCATCTATTTGATTTAATATCCAGAGATTACCACAAATACCATGACACAAACTCCAACTGTCTCTTTTCCAATACCTTTTTAATTTTTCATATGCTCTGGAAATATCTTTTTCGAATCTCTTCTTCCACATCTCATCATCCACTAGTGCATTACAATATATTCTTGAAATCAATATGCCTCCTGCTCCATGGCACCATGCCACTGCTCCAATCTGTTCTTCATCAGAACTACCACATCTCACATCTAACCAGTTCTGGATGTTTACATCATATAGTGATTCTTCATATTGCCATATTTCTTCTGCCATTTCTTTGTATTTCTTTTTTCTGGTTTCTTTCCACAGTTCAATCACCGGCATAAGTATCCCTGCATTCCCATGTGCCATTCCTGACATTGGCGGTAGATCATCTACTATTCGCCATCCTATTCCTTTCTGTTGTTTTTCACTATTTTTTTGCAATATTTCTATTGCTTGTTCCGCTATATATAGGTACTGACTATTACCTGTATGCTTGTACAATTTTAATAATACATATGCTGCCCCGGCATTTCCTGAGAGCATATCATACCGTTTATCTCGATCAATTAATTTTTCCACAATCTGTACATGCTGTTCCGCATATTTTAGATAACGAATGTCCTTACTTTTCTCGTATAATATTAAATATGCATACACGATAGAGCTTTCCCCATCATATGCTCCCGTTGCATCCGATTGTAAGTTATTAATGGATTCCATACCTTTATCCGAATATCTAAAAAGCATTTTTTGTAATGTATAATAAATTTCCTCAACTTTTTCAGAATATGAAAACTGTTTTAACTCATGAAATAGGAGTAGCATACCTGCCAATCCACTATATAAGTACATTCCCATAGCTCCTATATTCCATGTCATCTGTTTTTCTGTAGAAAGTTTTGTCTGACACCAATTTACTTCTGTTCTTTCTTGATTCCAGACAGCCTCTTCTATCACACGCTCAATAAGCTGCTCTATCTGCCTGTTATATTTATTTTTAGTCTCCTTGTTGCATAATGATATCGGATTTTCGCTCACATAATACGTTCCATTTTCATATTTTTCTCGCGAACTTGGCATTAATTCTAATGCTGTTTGCATATATCGCTGCTGTTTCTTCATATCAGCTTCATTTAAATCATCAATTTTCTTTAACAAACTATTAATAGGAGCTTCCTCAAAATACTCTCCAAGTTCATCTCCCATCCCCGAATACAATTTTTTATCATTTAAATGATATTCATAGTACGGGATATCACCATGTGAAAGACAATTCATCTCATCTTTTGCAATTCTATCTTCCGATTCATTTCTTCCTTTTAACATGGATATAAAGAAAGCTTCACGTTCATTTTCATTCATCAGCAAAGACGGATGATAAGAACTGGACAAAATCATACTATATCGTTGGGTATCTGCAACCAGCATACGACTTTTTAAAAAACTTAATTTTTCTATCTTCTTTTTAAATTCTTCCTTATGCCACAACACATACTGATAAGCCAACGAGAAGCCTTCTAAAAGTTTCTCTTCATATTTGACTGGAGCTGGAAATCTATCCTGCAATATAACTAAATTTTGTTTTTGTGTTGCCTTTGGATAATCATAAACAATATGCATATCTGATGTTTCTGCCTTAGAAACAGTAGGTACTTTAAAAGGATAATAGTTTCCAGTGCCACCACTAATTCCACTATTATCAATTCCACATTTATCTTTATTCCATGTATAAATAGGTAGCAAACCTGTATATAAAACTGAATGAGCCAGTTGATAATTCACTTCTTCATCAGCAGTAACTCTTTTTTTTGACGGTTGGACATTAACTATGGTTTCCAGATCAATAAGTACAGGATATTCTCCGGATGCAATGATATTTTCACAATGCAAATCATGTGTTCCCAAAAAATATGCCAGAAATAATTGGACACCTATGCGTTTATAGTACTTTTTTATCTCATCTTCAGTTTTACAGCTTTTATATTCCACAATTGAACACCAACTATGATCTTCATAAGATAAAAATTTATAATCCAATTGAGCTATTTTTAATCCTTGACTCATCCAGTGGAGTAATTCACCAAATTGCTTCTCATTTTCCATTGAGTGTGGTTTATATAATATCTCACTTCCATCATCTAAACGCACTTTAACAACATGCCTTCCTCCCCTATGCACATCTGAATGCTTACTTTCAATACTGACAATCTTTAAAAAACAATTTGCTCTACACAACTGATCACAAATTGTTGCTCTATGTTTTGAAAAATGTTCTAGTATTTCTTTATAAAAGTTAATGCTATATGTAATTCTTTTTTCAACACACTGATGCAATACCGGATACTTTTCAAACATTTTCTTAATATTTACCATTTCACCTACAATTTTATTACAGTAATATTCATATTCTTCTCTGTTATTTTCTCCCTTCAGTTTCCCTGCTGATTTGCATATATGCATTTCTACAATTAATGTTCTCATACAGATTTCTTGTAATTGTTCCGCCAGATACTGTGTAAAATCCGCATAAATATTTTCTGAATATGTCTCTCGCATATCCGTTAAACTGCTCTTTAATTTTCTCACTCCGCAATCTGCTAACACATTATAAAACGGTTTAAAATAGACTCCCGCTCGCACATCTATATATTCTGATAAATAAGGCTCCTGCTTATACATAGTATTGACTCTCCTTTGGAAATATTGATATAAAAAAACAGATGTGCTAATATAGATATCACATCTGTTTTTACATGTTAACAACAATAAATTGTCAAAAGCGCTGCACACCCAATTGTATGTGTACCCCCCATCATCTCTTCACTGTCACTTGCTCTTAACAATTTGTCCAGTTCCAACATTTCTTTGCACAAATCTCCGCCACAATTCATTTCTTCTCTGTGTTCCATGGTATTCCCCCCTTTCTTTTTTATGAAACATCCTCATTACTAAAAAAAGAAACACACGTCAAAAAGCTGTTTTCTTTAATCTGATAAGAATATGTACCATCATATCTGTCTACAATCTGCCGCACGTTTTTCAACCCATATCCATGTACCTCCTTTTCTGACTTACATGAGATAAGCCGATGATTTTTTTCTTTTGGGTGCACTTCAATACTATTTTCTAACTCTATATATAATAAACAATACCTTCTATTAATTCTTATAGTCACCCATTTTTCTGTAGATTTTATTCTCTCACAGGCTTCTATTGCATTATCCAGCAGATTACCCAACAGTGAAATCGTCTCCCCATCCTTAAACGGAACATCCCCAATCATGTTGCTACCAATACTGAAATCAATTCCTTCGGAATCTGCTTGCTTTTTCTTAGAATTTAAAATCAAATCCACTATATTATTTCCTGTCCAAATCTTTGTTGAATCATCAAGGATATCTTTGCTTATTTCTTCCAGATAATCGTGTAATTTATCCCACTGATTTGCTCTCTCCATATTTCGAAGCACTAGTAAATGATTTTTCATGTCATGAATCATTTGTCGGCTTTTCAGCATCTCTGCATATCTTTCTTCCAATAACTGATCTCTCAATATAAGTGTCGTTTTTTCTTGTTTCACCACCTGATATTTGATTATAAACATACCGCTTAGAACAATAAGTAAACTTATAGCTGATAGATTCATACTTGCATTGATTCCCCGAATAGGTTTACTCCCATTTGCCATTTCATCTAACCATAACTGATATTTGAAAAGTACCGCACATAGTAAAGCCCCTGTTATAACTATAATTCCACAGCATTGTTCTATCATACTGCGTATGCTCTCTTCTCTTTTTTTTATATTCACAATACCTAATAGAATAATTCCTCTTGTAAAAAAATATATAAGCACTTTCTGCCACGTCAAAGCATATATATATATATCATGCTCAAATTGCTCTTTTATAAACTCCATACTTATAAATGCTAAAATAAAATCCAGAATTGCAATAAATTCAAAATAAACGAATACTATTCCTGCACTTAACACTACTTTTTTTCTCTTTATCCCATACATACACATGATAGTTAAAATAACTACAAGCCCCAGCATTGTTCTGGAAAAAAAAGCAATTAATCTATTAATTCCCAACAAGCTTCCTACAACAAATATGTTCGCCCATCGGATAATGGTCTCCTTTTTGTCAGCGTATTTTTTATCTAATACCGTCATGTATAAAATTTCATAACACATCCACATTTCCCATATAGATATTGTAATCTGTATTCCTGAAAGAATGATCTGATTCATCTTAATGCTCTCCAATACGCTGTTATTTTTTCTTTCACCTGTGAACTCTGTACCCGGCTAACTGTAATTTCTTCACCGTTAACCATCTGAATCACATTCCCCCGTACTCTGACAATATGATTTACGTTCACTGCATGTCCTCGATCCACTAATATAAAAGCATTACTGTGTATTTGTTCAAGAATCTGATTCATAGACAGTCGTTCCATATACTTCCCATTTTCCGTAATATACTCTGCATACTTTGAGCCTTTAATCTTTTGAATACATACAATATCTTTATAGTATATTTTAATTTTTCTCTGGTTAGTGCCAACCCACCGATATTCTTCATAGCCTTTTTTTATTTCATGAACTACTCTTTCAATCAATGGTGAAAGTCTCTCTTCTATATCCTTTTTCAAAATATACTGATATGCTTCTATGATATAACTCTCTGACGCAAACTCAGAGTGTGATGTTAGAAAAACGAGGTACACATCCGGATTGTTCTCTTTTATTCTTTTCCCTAATTCCAAACCACTGATCCCCGGAAGTTCTATATCTGAAATAACCAAGTCATATCTTCCTCCAACAAGCAAATAGCGCTCTGCTGATTCGTATACATCAACTTCAACTCCTTCGATACTACCGATCCCTTTTTTTATATACCGAACTATTTCTTGTCTTATATTTTCTTCATCCTCAATTGTTGCTATTTTAATCATCTGCACACCTCATCAAATATATAATATTTGCTCTTATTCACATCTTGAAGGACAGCCTCATCCTCTGTAACACGTAAGACAAACGTTTTCTCCCATAATGCTTTATTATACTTCTGCTCCAGCATTTTTCCACAATGGTATATAAAACTCCCTATTTTTTTGTTTTCCACCTTATCTATAATATCAAGAATTGCTGCTTCAATCTTCATAGATTGAAAATGTGGATGCCATCTTCCCAATATTTGATTTATATTTGATTTCTTCAATGCCACTTTTTTATATGCCCATCCTTTTTTAGGAAATACAGTATTTATATCTAACTGCAAACAATTTAAAATTCTGTTAAATTCAAGTTCACCGCTTATGTATGGATATCCCAATTCCAAATAAGCGTAGATATGCCAAACAGCTTTTATTAAAAAAGATTCATCTTGCGTAATCTCATACTGACATCTAAGCCACTCGATACTATTTAGCAGCACTTTCTTACTATTTAACCCAACATTCTCAATATTATGTACTGCAATTAAAATCGCTTTTACTTCAACTTCATTATACATTCAACTGTACCCCCTTTTCTTCTATAGTACAGTTGTTTTTATTATATGTAAACATGTTGCATATATGTAAATTCATTTTTTCTATCACTATTGGTACAATATATTTATCGAAAGGAGAACGATTCATCATGAAAACAGGAGAACGAATCAAAACAATACGAAAATCTCAAGGCATTACACAAGCCAAACTTGCTGAAACACTTCATATTTCTTCTAGTTTCATGAGCCGTATCGAAAATGGATCATCTAGTCTCACTTTGGACTTCGTTTGTGAGATTGCAGATGCACTTCAGGTTACACGCCAAGAAGTTCTCCGCGATGTATTTACCTATACTAAAGATGACAGCATTCCAATTTCCAAGAAAATAGAAATCAACATCCAAAAGTTCTCTCCTGAAAAGCGAGCAGAGATTCTGGATGTATTAGAATTTCTTGCCTCGCGTCTTTCTTAATTATAACACGCATATTATTTTTTGCATCTTTTTGGACATAACTGATATGTTTTTAGGACATGAATTTTTTATTTATACATGCACTCTTCTTTCCATTCATAGAGTGCATGTATTTTTAAGTGGCTAATACTATAACCCTTTTATATATATATACACATTAATCAACAAAAAGTGACGTGAAAAGCTAATCTTTTTATTTTAATATTCCATACCCCATCTCTATCATCGTTGGTATTTCTATCATTGCAGTGATGTCAGAGACCAAAGGAGAAGCTCTTCCTCTTCCACAGCATACGGAGAGGTATAGACAAACTTGTTCCCATCAAAATGCGGTTTTGATAATTTCAGTATTTCCGTTATC
>ENA-ORLU01002332-ORLU01002332.1-human-gut-metagenome-genome-assembly--contig:-NODE-2332-length-11277-cov-6.264732_pt1 | contig 11277 bp, 4 predicted proteins | sample MGYA00243009_ERZ508833 | MGnify/ENA primary metagenome ERZ508833 (study PRJEB26277, sample SAMN04329763) | human gut metagenome | biome: human-associated habitat | host: Homo sapiens | place: USA...
TGCCCGGCCATCTCCACCTTCCGGCTCGTGGGCATCTTGGTCACCTTGGCCAATACGCGGTGGCGCTTGGACAGGATGGCATTCACATGCCCGCTCATTTTGTACGTATTGCCGAATTTGTACCCTGTCTTGTTGTCCAGGTTCGAAACATTGGCATCGTCGGCCACACTGTCGTCAAACTCGATCATCGTATAAGGCGGCTGCTTGATGGCCAGTTCCGGATAACGGGCGGCATACTTCTCCAGTTCCTCGTCAGCCAGATACTTCGTCAGGGTCAGCTTGCCCCTCAGTCCCGAATGCCGGTCATCCACGGCACCCGTCTGCGTGTACGTTCCGTAGTCGTAATACTTCTTCAGCAGGGTTCCGTCGTCTTCCCTGTCTATCTCAAGCACAAAGCGCTCCAGCTTGCCGCTGCCGTTCTGCTTCGCCTGGTGAAGACGTTCCAGCATGGCAAACCCGTCAATGCCGGGGCAGTTGGTGTAGCGGTAGCCCCGCACATTATTGATGCCTTCCAGTATCAGGCCACTGTCGGACAGCTTGGTCAGATATTCCAGGAACAGTTCCTCAATCGTGTCCGGCAGGCATAACTGCACAACGGGCGCACCGGTGGCCAGTTTCACGCGGGTCAGTCCCGTACCTCTTACGTCCAGTTTCTTCAGCCGCCCCTGCCAGCTCAAATCCAAGGTGGCCACGTTTCCGTTGTCCCCGTTCCGGGCAAGCAGGTTATTCCGCATGTTCACTTCTTCCAGAAGCAGCATCCCGTTCGTCGAGGCCATGAACGAGCCGATCCGGTATCCGCTGGCTTTCTCCACGCTCATGTCCAGTTTTACCAGTGAGGTCAGCAGACCGAAGTTGAACCCGATGGCGAACGCATCTTCATGCCACACCAGTTCCTTGATTTTGGCTGCACCCACTATCTTCAGCGGGTCGTTCTCACCGAAGGCACGGGTCAGCTGCAGGGAGTGGAGCACGTCCGCGTCCACCACACCGCTGTCAGCCTGTACGCCATTGCTGGTGGACAATTGCACACGGTAAGGGATGGTCAGCCGGTACTGCATCGGTTTCAGTTTATAAGCCTTGTCCAGCGATGCCGTACTCTGGTAGAACTGGGCACCCAGCGTAGATACATAGCCGTACTCCACCTGCTTCAGGTCGTACCGGCGCTGAATGAAATAGTTCCGGTGCGCTTTCAGCGAACCCTTCAGACCGTAGATCTGCGGATAGGTCTGTTTCGCACCGTCCGCGCCCACCGGCATTTCGTTCAGGAACGGATACACATACTTGAATATGCCGGACTTGTTATACAGGCGCGAGCACCACTTCTTCATCTGCTCGGTATCGAAGTGGTCAATGGCTTTCTGAATGCTGAAGGCACTCATGAAGCTGGTACCGCCGTTCACGCCCTTGGTCATCACTTCCTCCAGCAGATTGCCCATGTTGCCCAGTATCAGGTTCCACAGCCAGCTGTTGTGTCCCTGCATCACGTAGGCACCGTCGCGCTTCGTCTGCCGGTTGTCGTCATACTTCCCGGTCAGGAACGACTTGTTGTCCGAACCCAGCTGGCAGTCCCCGTCGTAATAGGTTATCCACCACATCACACCGTCCCACGTCCGCACCAGCATGTTTTTTGCCAGCTGGTCCACGCCCAGGTTGAACTGCACATACAGGTAGTAGGCAGCCAGGTTGGGCAGGTTGAAATACTTCCCGGCTTCCTTCCTGAAGGTCGGGCTCACCCATTTCGCGGTCGGGAACCTGTTGCCGTCATCCTCATAGTCCACCCCGTCGAAGGTGTGCGTTTCTTTGTTGTATGTCAGGTTCTTACCGGCAGGCGTTTCCTTCACGCATCTGTACAGGAAGCCCATCATGCGGTCCAGGGCCTTGTACATCTTGTCATATTTGTCACCGGTGCCCAAGTGTTCCTTGATGTTTGGTTCTTCTTCGGCATCGCCACCGCCGTCGTTCCAGAACACGTCTTTCGGGTGGTTGAACTCGAAACCGCCGTCAAAGTTGAAATCCATGAAGTCCGTATGGTCGGGCTCCGTGGACGGCAGCCAGCGGAACAGGCACAGGTCGTTCGAGTTGTTCAACGTCTCGATGCAGATGGGCAGGTATTCCTTCGGCCGGTCGCCGTTCGCCTGCAGGTAGTTCAGCGTATCACCGGTCCCCCACTGTTCTTCGCCGATGGTCTTGTCCTGGCCGAATATCGGGTAGCTGTCGCTCTTCTCGTTGTTCATGTTGTACTGGCCGTAGTAGGTCAGATCCTCATCCACACTCTTTGCCACAAACAGGTCACAGGGCAAGCCGTCAATGGCCGAGCGTATGTCTTCCTTGCACGTATCCGCATGGTCGGCGGCATACTGCTGGGCAGGGGTCAGGATACCCATTTCCTTCATGCCGTCATGGATGAACTTCGCGCCACCGGTGTTGGTGGTCATGGAGGAGTCCGAAAAGTCACACTTCGCACAGGCGAGTTTTGCCCCCACCGAGTTGTCCCGCAGTCGGAACAGGTTCTTCTTACCCTCCGTAGCTGTCGGGTTGCTCTGCTGCCCGTTACCGTCTATCTCGCCGTAGCTCATCCGTGCCGTGTAACCGCTGGCTGTCTTCTGGAAGTAGAAGCGCAGGTTCTTGCGGGCATAGTTCACCGAACTGGTACCCTGGATACGCAGATAAATGTCACGGGCTATCCAGTCCAGCGCCCGGTTCTCACCGTTGTAGAATCTAACTTCCCGGCACAGCTTGTTGGCCTTCTTGTTGTTCAGCTGGGCCAGCGCATCCATCACGTTCAGCGTGTCGCTCTCGCTTGGCACCTCACTGCCCACGCTGCCCGTGCCTATCAGTACCAGGATCGAGTTCCGCCGCTTCTTCATCAGTCCCATCAGCTTCTCCATGCTCACCGTGTCCCCCTCGTTCAGCACGCGGTTGTCCTCATCCAGCGAGCGCACGCCCGGTTCCCCGTCGGCATCCTCCAGGTGGTTGCGGTCCACGATGTAGTTGTTCAGCACCTCGTCCGAGGTCAGCGCCTTGTTGTAGATGCGCACACTCTTCACGTTCAGGTCGGCACCCACCGACTTGAACTCCAGCTGGCTCTGGATGTTGAAGTTCACCTTGTCAAGCCATTTGGAAGCTGCCGATTCTTCACCGTTCACATAGAAGCCGATCAGCGTGCGCTGTTCGTTCGTCTGCACATTCGGGTAGAACACGTAGGTAATGCGGATGTTCGTGCCCGGCTGGAACTTCGTACCCACCGAGTCCTCATAGCGCAGCACCTGTCCGGCATCCATCGCCTCGGTCACCACGCCGGTCAGGAACTTGGCCTCTTCCGGAGTCACAATCAGCCCGTACCGGTTGCCGTTCGACAGACGACCAAGACAGGTAATCAGCTCCGCATTCGTGTCCGTCACGTTGGCCGTGCTGTATTCTATCTCCAGCGTCATGCCCACGTCACGGATGGCAAACCCCTCCGGCTTGTCCGCTTCGTTGAAGGGGCGGTACCCACCGTCGGCGGTCAGGGTCATGCCTGCACCGCCGGCCAGCAGCAGGCGGTCCTTGTGCCAGCCGCTTCCTGCCCCGTATTCGTTCACGCTCCACAGCACGTCCCGAAACTCCATCCGCTTGTCTCCGCTCACCCAGCTTGCCGGGTTGTTTTCCGTGTTGCTGCGCCCGAAGGCGTCAAACGTACACACAGCATCCGGTGCCAGCGTAGCTTCAATGTCGGGGTGCGATGTGGTGTTCACCTGCACCTCAAGCACGGCATCACCGCACGACACGCGGTAGTCCAGCGGTTCCACGTTCACGTTCGTCCGCCCGTAGCTGCCGGTCTCGCCGCGCTGTAGCAGGTCTTCCTTCACCACACTGTCCTGGTTCGTTACTTTTACACGGGCCGTGTACGCATCGCGGTCATAACCGGCATACGAAAAGCTCCATGCCGTGAACTGCTCTGCCTCCAGCACCGGGCGTTTCCATTCTCGCTGGAACCCTGCCGCCCGGTGGCTGAACATCATGCCGGCATAGGCCGTCACACCGCCGCCTGCCTTCAGCAGCGTAATGTAATGCACCTGGCTCACCACACCGGAGTTCTCATGCTGTGCGTAGGCTTCCACCACGTTCGTACCTTCCTGCATCTGCGTCAGCGGGATAGTCACGTTCTTCTGCTGCACCCCGCTGCCGGCCGAAAGACCGAGGGTAAAAGCCTGGCCGCCATTCACACGGTAGTAGATGTTCTTCTCGCCGCTCGTACCCTTGGCCGTAAAGGGGATGTTCACATCGTTCCGGTACCCGCCATCAGCCAGCCCGTTGCCCACCGAGTAGGTGGTCTCCAGCGTCATGGCCACCATGGTCACCTTGGCCGTGGCCGTCTTCATCAGCGTGCCGCCCTGGTAGGTAGCCTGCGCCTCCACCTGCACGGTATAGGCGGTAGCATCCTTCAGGTAGGGCGATGCGTCAAAGGTGTAGCTCTGTCCGGCTGTCACACCCACAAATTCCGCATCCTGGAACTCACTGATCACGGTCGAACCGCGCTTCACAATCACGCGGGCTTTCAGGTCACTGTAGCCGTCCACCGTACCGCCACCGGCAGTACCCACGCCCACGGAGTATTTCACCACAAAGCCGCTTCCCAGTGCCAGGTACTGCTGGGAGGGAAGTCCCGCTCCGCCGCTGTCCGTCAGGTCAATGTTCACCACCACCTTGTCGTCGTCGGTGTACTTGGAAAAGCGTACTTCCTTCGAGCTCTCGCCGCCCTGGTTATCCTTCTGCTTCACGGTCATCACATACTGGGTGCCGTCCTCGCTGTCCTGCACATCCACGTCCGTCACCGTACCCACCATTGCATCAAACACCGTTCCGGATGTAGGGGGTTTCGTCTCGCCGCCCACCAGTTCCTCGGTAGGGGTACGGTTTGACAGTTCCTTCTTCAGAAACGCTTCGACATCGTCCCCGGCATAGGCATGATAGGTGCCGTCCGGCTGTTTCTGGTTCCACGGTGTTTCAAGATTCATCGGATGTTCAGTCGCATTGATGATTCCGCTTATTTTCCTTTTTGCCATAATACTGTCCTTTTATAATAATCATTCATTTATCAGTTTTACTGCTACCGTTCCATGCGTCCGACCCGTTCCACGGCTCGTCGCCTTTCCAGTATCCAAGTCCGAAACAGCTGCTGATTGCGGACCATACCAGCCTTGCCCCGGCATAGACAGCCGACAGGGCACGTTTTCCCACATACGCAGCCGTTATTTCCTTACCGCCTATGGTTATCATCGTCACTCCTCCTCATAAATCAGATACAGCGTATTCGCATCCTTGTCCTGCAGTGCCTCATAGGCTTCCTCGCTCATCACCTCATGCCGGTAGGCCAGCAGTCTCAGGCGGCCTTCTGTTCCGGTATATATGGCATCGCCCAGCAGGTAAAGCTTGTCCGGCAGGATGGCTGTCCGGCCCGCATTCATGAACATGCCGGCAGGGGGTACTCCCGCCACGTCCCAGTCCCCGTACAGGGTGGAGTCCATGTGGTAGGCAAATTTCCCGGCACTGGCCACATACACCACGTTGCCGCCCGGCTTGGTACTCTTGTCAGGCAAGACATTGCCTGTTTCCATCCATGAGGAAAAGCGTGCGGTAGCTCCGCCGACGGCTGCTGCCGTAGTCTGTTCCACCTTGGCAGCGGCATTTTCTGCCTTGGCTGCCGCTTCGTTGGCCTTGGTTGCGGCTTCCGTGGCGGCCTGGGTCTTTTCCTCCAGTCCGGCTACGGCTCCTTCCGCTTTCTTGGCGGCAGCCTCGGCACGGGCAGCGGCATCGCTCGCAGGCTTCCCGATCAGCTCCAGGGGTACGTTCACCATCTTTCCGTCCTTCTCGCCGGGCAGTGATTTCACACCGTTCAGTGAGGTGACGGTTTCCAGGTCCTCCACACCGGTAGAGGACTGGAGCACACGGTCCAGTACTTCCTGAACCAGTTCTTCTTGCGTCATTTCTGCCATACTCATTCGTTTTTATTGTTAATATTTCAATCCGTCACTCGGCTCGCCGAAAAAAAACAGGGTCGCATGGTTGGGGACAAACTTGTCGCTACCTTTCCAGAAGGTGAATATGGCCTTTTTTATGGTCAGACCGTTACTTTCCACCTTGTCGGTATGGATGCCTTCACAGCAGGGAGTCAGCCCCCACTTGCCGGACTCTTCCCAATCCTGTCCTTCAGAGATGGCAGAGATTCGGACCCGGTCGTGCTTGCAGTAGAAATATACGTACACATAATTCTGCCCTCTTTGGTTATTCTCATTTGCCACGATATTCACTCTGTACATTTCCAGACCGTGGCCGAAAGTCTGTGTCGTGACCTTGAAGTCACGGGAAACGTCGATATGAAGCCATAGAAGGAAACCGGGCATACACCAGTGGTCACCCTCGTTCATGCGCCATCGGCAACCGCCCTCGGCATCCACGGCCAGGTTCGCACGACCGCCGGCCCACACATTCCGGGTACAGTTCCTGGCCTGAAGGGTGATGGCCGCATTTCCGTTGGTGTCCTTGCCGATGCTACGGAACATGGCGTTTGTCTGCACTCCTGCGCTTGCAGGCAGCGTATTGCCCAAAGATGCCTCATTGTCCAGTACCTTGATTTCCCCGTCAGGGGAATATTCGGTATGGTAACTCTTTATACTGACCGCCGCTTCGTTTCCGTCCGTGTTTTCCAGCCAGTAGCCGTTCATGCTGAAAGCACCTATCGTACCCTTGTTGGCATGCACAGCCCCGTCCTCGTCCACATGAAACGTACCGTTGGCCGTCAGGTCACCCTCCAGCCGGATGTTGTCACCTGTCAGCTTGACGACGGTGCGCGTATTGCCGTACTCGTCCTCCTCTTCCAGGCCAACCCCGATAAGGGCCAGCTTGCCCTCTGCGGTCTGCATATAGATACCGCTTCCTTCCGGCTTCACCACCAGCCCGGTTTCTTTCAATGCTTCACCGTCCTTGTCAAACACCGCTGCTGAAATCTTCACCAGCCGGTCGCTCTGTTCAAACAGTGTCCGGTACTTATAGGCCAGTGCGTCTGCCTTGTTGGTGCTGAACACCAGCAGCGAAATGTAAATCACGCCCGTAAACGACAGCTTGAAGTCGCCTGTTCCGTTCCATAGCCCGTCCAGCGTGAACATCTTCTCACCGCCCACGGGCAGGTCCTCTTCATGGCCGAACAGGTTGAAGTTCTCAAACCCGGTCTTGTCGGCACCCACAAATTCTATTTTCAGCCTTCCGGCCTTGACTACCCGGTAGCTGAACGACAGATACACCACGCCGGGCACCCGTTCGCCCTGGCTGTTCGTCTGCCGGTACTCCGGTACCAGCCGGAAGTCCTCCAGTTTCTGCATGATATAGCTGTTCCGGATATAGGCATAAGGCACCTTGCCGTCGGTCCGTATCTCGGCATGCCCGTCCGGCTTCGTTCCGTAAGGACCGCCGTTCGCCCAGATCCAGCGTCCGCCCAGGGTGAACAGCGTAGCCTTGCTGCCCGTCTTCCATTTGTCCATGCCGTCGGCAAAACTGCTGTTGTCCAGATAGCTCTGTTCTTCGCGTATCTCCTTGCGCAAGCTTTCCACGGCTGAATGGATTTTGCCTTCGGTTATCTCAAACCGCGTCAATATGTCCTCGCCGGTCATCAGCACGAACGTACCCTTCAGCCACACGTTGTCGGCATACAGGCCGTTCCCCTTCGGTTGGTTGTCTGCCGGGAAGGAACTGCTCCTAATGCCGTCCAGCTTGCCCAGCCGACAGCGCAGGCAGCCGTTGAAGTTCTTGGCCTTAACACCGTCCAGAATATCGATACGGGGCTGCCCGTCCTCCGTGGCCGCAATGGATATAAGGTTCTGCCGGAGCGGGTTTTCCGTGTTGCCCATCAGCACGCACTCATCGCCTGCCTCCGGCTTCACCCCGCCAAACTCGCTTACCGGAACCATCACCCCGCCGGCTATCACCGAGGCCACCTCCACCCAGTATGCTTTTAGTTTCTTGCCACCCGTAACCGCACAGCGCATCAGGTCATGGGCCACAAAACCCGATTCCTGCTCGAACACGATGCGGTAGTTGTCGCCCTGCTTCACCACGTCCTTGATCTTGCCGTTGGCTGCCGACACCACCAGCTGGCCGCACACGCTGCGCACCTGCTCGATCAGCAGTTCCAGCGCCACCAGGCTTTGCCGGGCAGTCACTTTGTCCACCGTCAGGTTCGTCAGTCCCGTCAGCTGGTCAATCCACAGCTGCCAGCCCTCACCGGTCAGCCCGTCCACAAACTCCGTGCTGCGCAGCAGTTCGCGGATCACGGCAGTCAGGTACTCGGCATTGCCCTCACCGTCCACGCTGCCGCAGGGCTTGCCGCCGGCAGCCTCGCCAAAGCTCACACCCTTCAGAAAGCGGATGGGTTCTTTGGCTGTGTCCGGCCGGTTCTTGTTCAGAAACTCTTTCTGGCTGCGCCGGGCGGAAAACAGGTTGTTGTCCGTGGGCAGCGTCTTGTCCCAGCTTCGTATGATGTCCGGAAGGGCAGCGCCTTCCGTCTTTGATTTCGTATAGCTTTTCAGCGCACCGATGCTGTCCGTCACCTTGTCGAACTTGCCCACCTGCAGCGCATCGCTTATCTCGATGTCCATCTGCCCGGGTTCGTTCACCTTGCGGCTGATTTGGGTGATACGGCTCTGCCGGTAGCCTTTTTCCGGGAAATACTTCCGGCTCTCCAGTTTCACCCGTCTGCCCACAAACAGGTCGATGCCGTGCTCCTCCATGTACACCGGGTCTGTCGGAGCTTTATAGGCGGCAATGTCCAGCCAGTGGTCCCGGTTGTACTCGTCCACCGCAACCGCAAACTCCTCTTCGGCCAGCCGGTAATACTCATCCGGCATCCGGATGTTCCACAGGATATAGGTGTCGCCTGCTCGGGGCACCAGCTTGCCGCCCGGCAGCTGGGTGTCGTCATCGTAGGGCCAGATGGTAATCAGTTCAAATTCCCTTGCCGCACTGTCGTAATTCACCTCAAAGTAGTGATCATCGCTTTCTCCCAGCCCGGCCAGGTCGCCCGTCTGGAACGACACACGTTTGGTCTCGCCGGCCAGCTCGTACAGGTTGGGGTCAAAGTTCAGTTCTCCGTCCCGGATGTAATAGATGGTGAATTTGTTCCCTTCTTCGTCCGTCACCTCCTCGCTGCGTACCGAGCTCACCGTACCCACCCGGTGGGGGTAGATACCGCTGAAGGCATCCTGTTCGTAATGGTCATAGATGCCGTATTCCTCCACACCTTGCTCGATGTACTTCTTGCCGCCGGGAAGCATCAGCCTCGGGCTGCCGTATTTCTCCGCATCGATGTTGCGGGTCGAACCTACCGGGAACAGGCGGGTGTAGAACTTGGCCGTGTTGCCGGTGTCTCTTTCCAGCGAGGTCAGCCCCTTGCCGTACCCCAGGGCGATTTCTTCCCCGTGTTCACAGCGGCACACGTTCACCGTCTGCCCCTCAATCCACCATTCCACCTTGCCGCCTGCCTTTTCCGCGATGGCTTTCAGCGCTTCGTCGCAGTACATCCCCTCGTAGTCTATCGTGATCAGCTCCGTACCTTCCACCGTACCCACCTTCCAGTCGGTCGTGTGGCCCATGCCGTCATTGATGGCTTTCACCACCATCGCCACATGCTCGCGGGGCGTGGCTGTCAGGGTAAACAGAGGGTTGGTGTCCCCGTCAGTCGTCTCCAGCACCAGGAACCGCTTGATCAGGCTCTCCACGCCGTACAGCTTCAGGTCATAGTCCCATTCGCCCTCGTTCACCTGCTTCGGGGTGTAGCGTTCCGTCAGCCAGTACCGTTCGCCCAGATAGTCCGTGTAGTCGTTCACGTCCAGGGGCAGGAAGTCATAGTAGCTGAACGACAGGGAAAGCACATTGTCTCCCTGTACCTCCTTGCTTTGCGTCGAGCTGTCGTTCACAGCCACGTCCGCACGCTTGGTCCCGGCTTTGTCATATATCGTTAGAAGCATATTCTAATAGCGTTTGAATGGTTATATAATCGGTTTCGGTTCCCGGAACTTTACCCGGAACTTTCCGGCATGCACGCCTTCCGTCCACAGATAGGTCAGCGGGGTGAACTTCGTACAGTCGGCATACTTCACCCGCAGCTGCAGGTCCAGCTGGGGGAAACGGATTTCCAGCCAGCCGTCCTTCCCTTGCTTCAGGAAATTCACAAAGGCAAAGTACTGCTTCATCCAACCTGCCTGGGTCTTGTTGTACAGCGCAAAGTGCAGCGTCACGTCACGTGCCTCATTCCGTGGGGTCAGCACGGGGCTGTATTTCTCCCCGTGCTCCTCCCGTATGTCCACAGCCGTATCCTTCTTGGCCTTGCTCGGGGTCAGGATGGCCGTCAGGTTCTCCATGCCGCCGCGCCGGTCTTCTACCAGGAACACGCCGTATTCCGTCCAGATGTCCGTGCCGTTCACCAGCACCAGTCCGCTCAGTATATTGCCCATATCACTTCACTTTTAGTCCGTCACGTATCATTTTCTTTATCACTTCCTTCAGTTCGCCCAGGTGTCCGGCGCTCACACCGGTGTTCTCGGCTATCCGGGCCAGATGCCCTTCGGCCGTGTCCATCTTCTCCACCACGCTTTCCAGCTGTTTGTCTATGCTGCTCCAGTGCTGCAGCCCGCTGGTGAACATGCCCTCCAGCTTCGTGCCCTGGTCCTGCGTCATGGCCGTAAATCCGCCCGCTTTCGCACTCTGGCTGGTACCGCCGGCTTCGGTCTTGTCGTAGCCCGTAGCGGCAGCCAGGTTGTCACGCAGGGCAAGGGCTTCGTCCACATACTGCATGTACTCTTCGGTCAGCGCGTTCCGTTCCGCCTCGGTCAGTTCGTTGTCCTCCATGGCCTTGCCGAACTTCTCCCACCAGGCTTTCAGTTTTTCGCTGTACATCTCACCGATCTTGTTGCTCAGCATCGCCCGCATGAAGTACTCGGATATATCCTCTGCCGCATCCTTCGCGCCATACTTCATGTTCATCAGATTATCGATGAAGCTGCTATACATTCCGTCAAACGAAATGCCCGTCAGCCCTTCATACAGCTGGTCGGTCAGTTCCTCCAGCTTGCCGGCCTGCGCTATATAGTCATCCAGTTTATCGGTCAGCCGTTCACCGTAGCCGCCCTTGCCGGTATTCTGTATCTGCGTCCACATGTCCACATTCGAACGCAGCGCCTTCATCTCCTCCGGGCTCAGGCTCCACAGGTTCCCGTCCCACTGGCGGCCAATCTGTCCGCTCAGTTT
>ENA-ORLU01002340-ORLU01002340.1-human-gut-metagenome-genome-assembly--contig:-NODE-2340-length-11244-cov-2.562461_pt1 | contig 11244 bp, 9 predicted proteins | sample MGYA00243009_ERZ508833 | MGnify/ENA primary metagenome ERZ508833 (study PRJEB26277, sample SAMN04329763) | human gut metagenome | biome: human-associated habitat | host: Homo sapiens | place: USA...
ATTTTAAAATATTTGAATCTCAAAATTTGTTGCAGATACATATTTGGCCAACAAACCAACTGACCAGTCTATTGTCTCTTCTAATGGCATCTCTTCGGCAAATGCATTGATTTGCATTTGAATATGAGAAGTTGAAAGTGTTATTTTTGTTCTTTCCTCGTCGCTTGTCGGAGAGCCAATTGGACCTCTTGCGTCACGATATACAGGCAGACCGTCTATATTCAAAAGACCTCTGCCAATACCCTCAAATTGTTCTCCCGGTCTTCCAATACCAAGAACAACCGACTCTCCCTCTATCTTATCTGCATCAAAACCTCCTATAGCATATCCGCTGCCCATTGAAACCAAATTAATCAAATCGACCAATGCATTGATTCGATATAAATCCTGCCCCTTGACAACTCTCCGGCACAAAGCCTCGCTTGCAACCCTGTAGCGATTCGGGTCTTTGCCCATTTTTTTATATAACTCCCGAGTTGCGACAATCGCCGGACGTTTATTAATCCACGATAATTCATAACTTTTTCGTATTTTGTCCGACATTGACTGTAGTTCGCCCCACAATTCATCAGAGGTTTCCGTATTCACGACATTTGCACGGATAAGACCGATGCGAACCATAGGGCATGCTTCTTTTATTTTTTCTTCCAACTTAATTACCATTACAATTCTTAATTTAGGTTTATATCTGATGATATATAAACAACTGTCACTAATATCCATCAGTTATACGAAGATACAAAAAATACATAATATTCTTCCGCTCACAACTGTAATTCATTACACAAAAACAACATTATCACTAATATTATACTACCTTTGTATAAAATTAAACCAAAACTTATGAAAGTAGGAATTATAGTCGCAATGGGCAAAGAGCTACGCCTATTATTACATCTTATAGAAAATCTACAAACTATAGAATCAAATGGGTTCACACTACACATAGGACAAATTGGCAAGCATAAAATCTGCGCCATGCAATGTGGCATTGGCAAAGTTAACGCTGCAATAGGCACAATGACATTGATTGACGCATATTCTCCGGAATTGGTAATCAATACCGGAGTCGCCGGTGGTGCTTCTGAGAAAGTGTGCCAGATGGACATAGTGATAGGAGAGTCTATTGCCTACCATGACGTCTGGTGCGGCCCTGGAACAAAGTATGGAGAAGCCTCCGGGTGTCCTCTCCTTTTTGAATCAGATACAAATATCATCACGCTTTTAAAAAGCTCTAAGTTTTCAGACAACCTCAAATTCGGACTTGTTTGTTCCGGAGACAAATTCATTTCCCAAAAAGAAGAAATCGAATTTATTCAAAGCAATTTCCCTAAAGTACTTGCCGTTGACATGGAATCCGCCGCAATTGCACAGACTTGCTTTGTCAAGCATATTCCCGTATTCATTGCTCGTATTGTCAGCGATACTCCAGGTAAAGAGCACGATAATGTCCAACAATATGAAAATTTCTGGGATTCTGCTCCTGAGCACACATTCCATATATTATCATCGATTCTAAAAAATTTAGAATAATTTCCTCATGAAAAAAATACCAAGTTTCACTGTCAATCATTTAACGCTGGAAAGAGGCATATATGTGTCGAGAAAAGATGTGACACAAAACGGAGATGTTTTAACAACCTTTGACATCAGATTAAAAAAGCCCAACAACGAACCGGCGGCAAGCCCGTCTGCTCTGCATACAATCGAACACCTGGCGGCAACTTTTCTACGGAATCATCCTGTGTGGCAAGACAAAATTATCTACTGGGGGCCAATGGGATGTCTGACAGGTAATTATTTAATCGTAAAAGGGGACTTAAGCGCTTCAGAAATTTTGCCTCTAATTATAGAGACATTTGAATTCATCAGAGACTTTGAAGGTGAAATCCCAGGTGCAACTCCTCAAGACTGTGGCAACTATCTGCTAAATAATCTCCCAATGGCTCGTTGGGAAGCAGATAAATACTTGCGAGAGGTATTGTACATTATAACTTCTGAGAATCTCAACTATCCACTGTAGTCTATGGAAAAGGCTCTGGCTCACTAACAGCCACACCCCACTTTCCATTAGCATATATCGGCTTTAATACTTCCATCGCGCACAATCGTGCGATGGAAATTTCTGTATTGTCGATTGATTGGTGAAAAATGATTGACAACTCTTCGATTGTAACAATTTTTTGATTGCTGATAAATGCGAGCATTTTAGACTCCCGCTCTGTGAAATTTAAAAGAACACCTTCCGATTCATTTTTTACTTTCCATATTTTAACAAATAAATCAGGTGCCTGAATGTTTTCATCTGCGACCCTATAATATATTTGCCATTGCCTATTATTATCCTGAGCTTCAACGGGATATCCTTGCGTTTTTTTGATATCTACTTTCAAAATCATTTTCCCGTCTATGTTATAAAGAGCCTGCTCCACGCTTTGAGACGGCCGACAATACAATTCTGATGCTTGCTCTATCATGTAATATTCTTCTTCTGATCGTATACCTGCAATTACACCATTGTCTTTAACCCCAATCAAAAGATGCCCTCCATTATTATTTGCAAACGCAGCAATACTTCTTGCAATTTTTCTGGAATCAGAAATTTGGAATTTAAAGTCCTGATTCTCATGCTCACCTTCTGCAATCAGCTCATAAATGTACTCTCTATCGTGTATAGCTCTTATATTCTTAATTTCCATTACTATGTTCCTGTTGATGACGATAAAGTTGATATGAATTCACAAGATTATGCCAAATGCTATAAAACCCTCCGGCAATCGACGTAATTGGGGTAAAAAAAGTGTATCCCACCCAAATTGCCAGAACTGTGTTCTTTTGTCCCAGAGCCTGTCCCGCAGTAAATCTATCGCCCAACCGACGTCCCACCTTCCTGCCTGCCCAAAACTGAATGACACAGCAAACGAGCGATACTACGGCACTACCCGTCTGATGAATCCACGACAACTCCGTGTGCATTATGCTGCGTGTTGTTGTCGCGACAGCCAAAGCTAGAGCTATTGTCCATAAATAAAACGATAAGTTGAAAAAGCCGCACAACCAACTGTGCAAGAGCGGAATAAAATATCGCGTCATCAACGCCGCTAAAAATGGGCAAAGAAGCAAAGGAAAAACCCTACTTACAATTCTAACAAAAGCAGATGTAAACGACACATTCCCTTGTGAATGCAGCATAGGGACAAAAACCGAGATTAAGATTGCCGCAAATAAATTTATGAGAACAGTATATGTGGTTACGTCTGCCGCACTACCTCCCAGCTTTTTGACAACAACGGCAGAAGCCGTTGCCGTCGGACATATCAAACAAAGCATAGCCGACTCAACGATTACCCTCCAGTCTGAATTATCTGGGATAAACCATGCTGTGGCGGCCAACAAACTAAAACTTGACAATTGCACTATCAGAAGCCATAGGTGCCACTTTCTAAACTTAATTTCACGTAGCTCCACCTTGCAAAATGCAAGGAACAGCATAAAGAATATCAGCATTGGCTGTACAACCCCTACCACATCAAGAATCTTTCCACGATAAGGCACTAGCGAGGAAATGCTTGCGACAATAAAATAGGAAGCCACCCCCGAAACCATCGAGAGTGGCAATATCCATGTCTTTATTAATTTCAATACTTGCATCCGATTGTCTTTTATCGAGATGCAAAAATACAATTTTTTTGAAGAAAACAGATTATCTTTCCAGTAAAGGTCTGATAACTGGTATTAATTTATCTGCATATCTTCTGAATCCGATGTCTGTAAAATGAATCCCATCTACTGTTCCTTCATTATCATAACCGGCAAGTCCCTCACAAGTCACATAAAAGATATCCGTATATCCATCTTTCAAAAGATTTTCATAATTTCTTCTAAATGCAGCATTTTTCTTTGGCAAATAATTTGCGAAAAATGAATCATATTTTGCATAACTGTAAATAGGGCCTTCAACCATTACTACCGGAACATCCGGTCGCATTTTACGTAATGTGCTGACAAATCCATAAGTAAGTGTATCACACATCATTTCTGTACAATTAGGAACCGGATCTACGACAAATACGTCTGCATCTTCAATTCCCGCCATTGCACGTGCCATACAAAGATCCATTTTCCCTTCTCCGCTGAAACCAAGATTGACGACCTCACAGTTCAAGTCTCTCTGTATCATATTCGTAGCTACCATACCTGTGCGAGTAGAACATCCTCCTTGCAAGATACTTGTTCCATACATAACGACCTTTTTGTCACTTCTGGGCATATCCACTTTAGACATACATATTGTAGCCGTACTGTCTACAACAATATCCATTTTTGTAACGCCATCATACAACGGTAAATATATCAGATATTCATGCATCCGCCCATCAAGGTTCTCTACAAATATTTTCTCACATTCCTTTTTTTCATTACCTATAGGTCTGTTAGTGTTGACATATTCCCATTGATTGTCATCTGTCAATATATACAAATCGGTTCCTTTCAGTCCTGTATCAGCCATATGGAACATATGTGTATTCCAAAGCATAGTATATCTGATTCCCACTCGTTTGGAGTCTGTTGCAAAACGTATTCCCAAGCCACTGCTACACTGCCCCCTGTTCCATAAATCCGGACGGACACTGTCCTTTAGAATTTTCGGCAAACGCGTGAATGGAGTCTCTGTATCTTTGAATCCCTTATTTATCATTCGGAAATTTAAGGCATCCACATATTTAAATGGCACTTGCTCCTGACTTTGCCCTTGCGTGATTCCAATAAGTGACATCAGAATAAGCAGAATACATCTAAAAATCATTTTTCTCATTTGTCCGTATCATTAATTTAGTTAATATTAGGTTTGCTTCTATAAATGGCCAAAGCGACAATCATCTTTCCTCCATCTGAAGGTTCTGATAATTTGGCATTCCATTGCCCTTTTTGATAACTGTCAATCAGGCGGCAATAATCTTCTTCAGAAATCAACCGACTGTACTGATTATTTTTCACCTTGCCTAACTGTATTTACTTTGCCAGATGCGAATAGACAGTCGACTCTTTCAATCCTCTTTTATTTGCAATAGATTCCACATTGTTATCCCTGTTGAATAAAAATAACGTCAACTTCTCAGAAAGGCAGGAAACAGTGGCAGACAAGCCTTTCGATTTTCGCAGGACAGAAAGGAACTGTCTGCTATACTTGACCACCTTAACTTCCCCTAACCCTGCTATTTCAGCGAAGTCATCAACATCGGTAGGTTGTTTGACCACCAAGTCTTTCAGCACTTTATCACTGACAACAATATAAGGAGACAGATTTTCCGCTTTCGCAATTTCCGCTCGCAATTTTTTCAAATTTTCAAACAGAAGCTCTTCCGGAGAAAGATGTTTTCTTTGTGTCCTGATACCTATCCCTGATTTTGAAGACGAATTGTTATAAGTAACCTTTGTAAGGTTTACGCGACACACTCCTTTGACAACGTCCCAGCCATATGGTGTTACTTTCAAATGATTGTTTTCATTATAAGCTATTTCAAGGAGTCCAAGTTGTACCATTTGCAGAATATAGCGATTCCAAAGTGCATGACTTAGATTTCCTCCAATTCCATAAGTTTTTACCTTGTCATATCCTTTTTCAAGCAAAGCGGCACGACGCGAACCCCGCAACACCTCAATTAATGTAGAGGGCCCCTCTTTTTGCTTCATTCTGATTAGAGCACTCAATGCCATCTGAACAAGTACTGTTCCGTCAAATTGTTCTGGAGGATTTTTGCATACATCACAATTCCCACAATCATGATCATATCTCTCATTGAAATAACTTAATAGAATCCTTCGACGACAAACACTGGCTTCTGCAAATTCCTGCATCCTTTGCAGTTTCTCACGATTTACATTCACCTGACCGGATGTTTCTACGAAATGATTTAAAGTAGCCACATCGCCATAGGAATAAAACATCAAAGTGTCTGCAGATAAGCCATCCCTACCAGCCCTGCCAATTCCCTGATAATATGATTCTAAGTTTTTAGGCATATTGTAGTGCACTACCCATCGGATATTGCTTTTGTCAATTCCCATTCCAAAAGCGATTGTTGCACAAACGATATCCTCTTCATCATTAAGAAATGCTTGTTGCACAAATTCTCGCGCCGATGTTGTCATCCCCGCATGGTATGGGCGAACCTTATAACCGTGAGAACTTAAATAAGCAGACAAATTTTCAGCCGTTGCACGGCTTAGACAATAGATGATACCACTTTGATGCTTATGTTCTTCTAAAAAACCTATCAACCGCTCAATCTTTTCTGCTTTTGTAAAGTTAGACTCAACTGCAAGCGAAAGATTCGGCCGATCAAATGAAGAAATAAAGACATGGGCGTCGGCAATAGTAAGCTGTTTTATAATATCCTCTCTTGTCAACTTGTCTGCCGTTGCCGTAAGTGCCATGATAGGAACATTGGGAAATCGCTTCTTCAACGAAGACAAATTAGTATATTCCGGTCGGAAATCGTGGCCCCACTGTGAAATGCAATGAGCTTCGTCTATTGCTATTAAATCAAGTTTAAAATTATTCGACCATTTCTCGCATTCCGACAAAAGCCGCTCCGGAGATATATAAAGTAACTTTATTTTCCCGGCATAGACTCTCTCCAGGATTTCACGATTTGCAGTTTCCGATTGCATACTGTTGACAGCCGCTGCCGGAATACCGTTTGACTGCAATGTATCCACCTGATCCTTCATCAATGCCAATAATGGAGATACCACAATTGTACAGCCACTCCCCATCAATGCCGGAATCTGGAAGCAAATAGATTTGCCTCCGCCAGTTGGCATTAAGACTAACGAGTCCTTGCCAGACAGAGCTGTCCGAATGATCTCGTATTGCATTGGACGAAAACTCCGGTAACCATAAAATTGCTCTAACAGTTTTACACAACTGTGCTGCATCTCTACATCAGAAAGCATTTTGTTCTCCATGTATTGCATTAAACACAGTGCGGAAAATTATTTTTATATCAAGAAAAAATGTCCAGTTTTCGATATATTTCACATCATACTCAACTCTTTTCTCCATCTGCCATAGTTCCTCGGTTTGTCCACGGTATCCGCTCACTTGAGCAAGTCCGGTTATTCCCGGCTTAATCATGTGACGGACCATGTATTGATCAATCAATTTCCTATACTCATCTGTTTGTTTGACCATATGCGGACGCGGACCAACCACCGACATATTTCCTATTAAGACATTTAAAAATTGAGGAAGCTCGTCCAAACTAGATTTTCTCAAAAAATCTCCGACTTTTGTCTTGCGTGGATCATCTTTTGTTGCCTGCCTGATGTCTGCATCTGCATTGACTTTCATGGTTCGGAACTTATAGCAGGTAAATTCCTGACCGCGGTATCCTGTACGCTTTTGCTTAAATAAGACAGGTCCTTTCGACGATAATTTAATTGCAATCACAATCGGTATCAAAATTGTACAAGCGACAATGCATATGGCGACAAGTGAAAAAACGATATCAAATAATCGTTTGATAATCCGATTATGAAAATGCTGTAACGGGTTGGGACGATAAATCAACACCGGAATATTACCAAACGATGTTAAACTGAATGTAGTCGTCATAAAACCGCTAATCATAGGGACATACAAAAAGTCAATGTCATTATTATCTGCAATTTTAATCAGACTCCCCACATTGTTTGCCTCTGAAGGCAAAACACAATACATCTCGTCAATATCCTCCTGCTTTACATATTCTTCAATTTCTGAAAGAGATCCGGTTATTTTTATGTCTTTGTGTCTGTTGTCGTCAAATATGCCAACAATTCGATAGCCATATCCCGAATCTGAAAGAAGTTCTTGATATAGGCGTTTAGAAGAGGCATTCCATCCAACTATAATAATTTTTCTGAAGTTTAATCCGCTTCTTCGGAAATACTTAATTATCTTTCTGGAGACAATCCACCAACATGCAAGACATGCATAATACAAACCGAAAAAATAAAAATAGATACCGATAGGAATCGCTTCAAAACCTGCAATGGTAATTAGGGCTATAAAACAAAGCAAGTTGATTACCAATGATTTAATCAACATAATAATGATACGATCAGCAAACAATATACGTTTGCTATGAACGTCTGAAAAAAGTAAAATTGATGGCACATAGGATATGTTCAAAAATATCCAAATTACTTTTTCATGAAATTGTCCTAATTCATAATGAAAATAAACCAAGTACAGATAGACCAAATTCAACAAAATGAAGTCGAATAAAGTCGAAAGCACACTTACAAGATATCCATATCGCCTCTTTGTGTTCACTGTCAATCATTTAAGAAAGCGCGACCCACAATCCTATTCACCGCCAAGATGCAGGTCGCGACAATATATGATTTAAAATTTATCGTCTATCAATTCTATTTTTTTCTCTAATGTCGTTAATTCTTCTTTTGCCTTTTGAACTCGTCTTTCCATTTCTTTCAAGACGCTGCCACCTGCCTTCGAAGTCACATTAAAGAAACCTAAATTGTTCTCAAATGTTTTAACCTCCGCACTTTTCTGTTCATATAGTCGAACCAAACGCTCACGCTCTCAATAAAGTTTACTCTTGTCTGACGATAATTCTTCTAATGTTGTGGCGAAGTGTTCCATCCTTGTTCGAGCTTCATCAATTCCATATTTTGAATATGCAGCATTGAGAGCCTGCTTATATTCCTCATAAATCTTATCTTTATCCTTGAAAGGCACATGTCCTATACCTTGGAACTCCTGAGACAACTCTTTCAGCATTTTTCTTATTTCTTCTTTCTGTAGAGTGTCTGATATCGTTTTGATTTTCTCAATAACAGCCTTCTTCGCCTTTAGATTAAAATGCTCTTCTTGCCGTGTGTTTGTCATGTTTTTACCTTTATTTTCAAAAAAATAATCACATGCGGCAATGAAACGCTTCCACACAGCATCTCCGCTCTTCTTTGCGACAGGGCCTATCGTTTTCCACTCTTTTTGTAAAGCTGTCAGTTCTTCTGCTGTTTTCTTCCAATCCGTACTATCTTTAAGTGCTTCTGCTCGCTCACATAGCTGATGCTTTTTGGCAAGATTAGCGGCCGACTCTTCCTTCATTCTTTTAAAGAAAGCTGCTTTCTTTGCAAAAAATTCATCACAAACTCCACGGAATCTGACAAACAAATCGTTGTTTACTTTTTTTGAAGCAAACCCCAAAGTTTTCCAGCGATCCTGTAAGCCAATGATTACCTTTGTGGCTTCATCCCACTTGGAATAGGAAGTTAGCTTCGCTGTATCAACGCTTTCCGCTTCTTCACAAATGGCAATCTTTGCTATTTCATTTTCGTTTTCTTTAGCTTTTCGTTCCTCAAAATATGCTTGATGGCGTTTGTTCACAACCGTAGACGCCTCCTTGAATCGTTTCCAAAGAGACTCTCGCAACTCTTTCACGACCGGACCGACCGTCCGCCATTCATCGTGTAAAACTTGTAGCTTTTTAAACGCCGAAAGGATATCTTTTTCTGCGGATAAAGCCTCTGCTTCATCACACAACGCTTCCTTTGCCTCTAAATTTTTCTTAAAGTCGTAATCCCGAAGCTCTTTATTGATTTTCCATAAATCATAGAACTTTTCAGTGACTGTCTGAAATTCTTTCCAAAGTTGTTTTTCCTCTGAGGGGGGAACGTCTCCTCCGTCTTTAAACTCCTGCTGCAATCTTTGGAAATTTGTATATTGCTTGTTTATATTATCTGGATCTTCTGTAATTTTCGACAATTCACTGAGAACTTCTTTTCTTTTTGCTAAATTTTCCTGCAAAGCACACTCTAAAGCCTCCTGTTGCTTCGCTTTTATCTCTTTATATTGTAGCAAAAGTTCTTTAAAGCGCTCTTCCTCAGAATCCTCCTTTGGCGCAAACGCTGATTCTTCATTTCCCCTTTCTACAAAAACCGCCTTTTCTGCGTCCATTTCCAATTTCCGAATAGCATAGAAAGCGTGCTTGATTGCGATGACTCTTTCCTTCATTCCATCAATTGGATTTTCCAATTGTGATTCTAATTGAGCGACTAATTCAGATTTACTCAATCCGCTATACGTTGTAGCTGATTCTTTTTCATTCTCTTTTTCAACCTGAACGGGAACTTCCGCCTCAAGTGTCTTTGTCAAGGTCTCGTCTCTTTGTGCTTTCTCAGAAAGAGTCGATTTTTCACACGATTCCATATTCTAATGATTTTAGTTATGCCGTTCCAACTAAAGCTAACGGCAACTTTGTTTATTATCGTTTCAAATATAAGAAATATTTTAGTTACAACATCACTTTATCTTAAAAAAAACCAAAGGTGGCTTCTTTTTAAGGATTAGTCTGAAAACACTACGAATAGTATAGTGTCGTAGAATTGTCTTTATCAAAAATCACCGATGCCACTTTCGAAACATCCCTACTCGATACCAATCGATATCTTTCTATTTCTCCATTGATTAGGGATGCATCGCCCAACATTTCATAGTAGCCTAAATTTGAAGCAAGGTCATCGTTGTTCAGATTCAAAAACATATGATTTGCTTCATACTTATTATAATACTTATTCAGTTCATCAAAATCAACTCCAGACTTTATAAGCATAGAAATTTCCTTGTCAATAGCCTCTTCCACTTCAGAATAATCAACTCCCGGAAGTAGCTGGGCCTTTATGAGAAATAAGCCGGGGTCAGTATCTCCCGAAAACGACGCATCTATTGATGCGACCAACTTTCCAGGGGCATATATGTTTCGATACATCCTAGAAGATCTGCCATTGGACAAAACATCGCTAATCAAATCACATACATAGTAATCAGAATGGCATCTTTCACACATATGGTATGCTCTTAATAACATCTTATGAGGCATATTTCGCTCGAGCACCAAACTTTTTGCTTTTGTCTGCCTCTCTTCTTGTATCAATATAGGTTTTGTCTTTGATCCCGTTGGAATAGCTCCAAAGCATTTTTCCGCCATACCAAAGACAATATCTGCATCGATATTCCCTACAATCGACAAAATTGCATTATTCGGGACATAAAAATCAGAATAAAAAGCTCTTATCGTATCTGCTGATACATTTTCTATATCCGATAAACATTTGCCAATAACCGGACAACGATACGGATGCTTTTCGTAGCATAAATCGCGAAGCAAATGCCAGCTATCTCCATAAGGCGTATTTAAACAACGCTGCTTAAACTCTTCTTGAACAACGCTT
>ENA-ORLU01002341-ORLU01002341.1-human-gut-metagenome-genome-assembly--contig:-NODE-2341-length-11243-cov-3.462923_pt1 | contig 11243 bp, 7 predicted proteins | sample MGYA00243009_ERZ508833 | MGnify/ENA primary metagenome ERZ508833 (study PRJEB26277, sample SAMN04329763) | human gut metagenome | biome: human-associated habitat | host: Homo sapiens | place: USA...
ATTTATTCACTTTATTCCCGTTCATATCCAGGAATATTTCATCACCGGTAGCCGGATCGATTCCCAAAGATTCATTCACCCAGATGGTATTCTGCGACAACCCTTCTTTGTAACGGATCATCGGTTTGTTTTCCACTTTGGAATCCTGGTCGGCATTAAAGGCTGTCAAAGCTTTGTTGATTTTCTTCACTTTATTTTTATTGTGTGCCAGATTGAAGAAAATATCCCAGTTCAATTCCCGTTTGACATCCCGGAGTACCGTACCTTTTAAGGATAGTTCGACCCCACTGTTTTCTACTTCTCCCAAATTTTCTTTATAAGAAGAAAAACCCAAAGACGGAGCAATAGATACGTCGATCAGCACATCTTTCGATAAATCCCGGTATACATTGAAAGATCCGGTCAGACGACTATGGAAGATTTCGAAATCCAACCCTACGTTTTGTTTTTCTACCTTCTGCCATTTCAGGTTTTTATTTCCGAAAGCCTTCATAATGGCTCCCAGATAGCCGCTGTAAGAAATGGTATTGATCCGGCTATCGTTATAGGAATACATGGCCATGGCCTGGTAAGGACTAAAGTTTTGCCCACCGGTTGTCCCGATAGATCCCCTGATCTTCAACAGGTTGATCACGCCCCAGTCTTTCATGAATTTTTCGTTATGGATATTATATCCGACACCGACCGACCAGAAAGTACCCCAGCGGTTGTTCGAACCGTAAATAGACGAACCGTCGCTTCGAACAGAAGCATCCAACAAGAAACGATTGTCATACGTATATCCCAGGTTACCCACAAAACCGACCAGGCGGGTCACATCGAAACTACCTCCGGGTTTCGCCCCTTCCTGATACCCCGAACCGATCGACACATGATCCATGTTCGCATTGGGAAAACCGACAACGTAGATACTGGTATTGTCATACTGTTTTTCCTGAAGGTTATACACAAACCCCAGGTTGATAAAATGTTTTTTCAGGCTCTTAAAATATGATAAGATGACGTTAATATCATAACTGAAATCATTGGAAGTCGACTGGGCATAACTCCCTTTTTTCTCTTTGTCCAAAAATTCGGTATTTTCATAGGATTTATAAACATCGGTCTTTCCATTATCCACGCTTAACGAAAGATTGGCCTTCAATTTCAATCCCTGAATAATATCGTATTCTATCGAGAAATTATTCAGAAAATTATTAGAAGTCTGCTGATTTTTAGAAGGCAATACCGCATTGTACAATTCATTATACATGGTCTTCGAGGTAATTCCCCGGTCATAATATTCATAAGAATAGAGGACCTTTTTCACATTCCCGTTTTCATCATAAGGATTATAATAGGGATTATAATAGAGGTAAGAACTAAAACTTCCGTAAGGGGAATTGACCGACTTCAAATGATCGAAGGAAGCATAATTGGAGAATTTCAGGTTTTTCAGGTTATATTGAAGCCGGATCCCTCCACCGTAATTATCCCGTTTCGAGCCTTTCATCACTCCGACTTTATTCGAATAGAAAAGATCGAAAGCATAACGGAACGATTCGTTTCCACCTTCTGCCATTACGGTATGTTTATGGCCGACCCCCAATTCCCGTACCGGAATGGACAACCAATCCACATCATTTCCTTCCTTCACCAATTTCAGAATCCGGTTATATGCATCCAACTTATCATCCGTCCATCCGGGTTTGGAAGATTTTTCATACAATCCGGAACGCACTTCGTATTCCAGTTTTTCTTCTGCATTCATCAGATTATAATCCGAAAGATCGGCTATTTCGAAGTTGGCACTACCGTTATAAGACAACTGCAATTTTCCGGCTTTGGGAAGTACTGTCTCGATCACCACAACACCATTGGCAGCACGTGAGCCGTAAATCGCTGTAGCCGATGCATCTTTCAGAATAGTGATATAACGTACCCGGTTGGGGTCGAGGTCGAACACCTTCTGAGCGGTTACTTCGAAACCATCCATAATAAAAGTCGGCATATTCGGATTGTTTTCATACTCGGCCTTCAAACTACTGGACCCCCGGATTTCAAAATCAGGAATCGTATTCGGGTCACTACCCATTTCATTATTCACCACTTTAGTAAAAGAAGGATCGAGCACAGACAAGGTATTCAGGATATTTCCCGTAGAAATAGTCTTCAGTTCATCTCCGGAGAAGGTCTTGGATACACCGGTAAAGCTCTCCTTCTTCCGGGTAAAGTAACCATTGACCACCACCTCTTCCATTTCCGCCACTTCCTCGGTCAATATCACATTCAACGTTTCTTGCCCGGCATATCTGACCTCCTGTGGCTTCATGCCGACAAATGTAAACATCAATACCGTTTCTTTCCCATCCTCCGGAATGGTGATCGAATATTTTCCATCGATGTCGGTCGATACGCCTAAGGTCGTCCCTTTAATTACGACGGTCACTCCCGGTAAGACCGCCCCGCTTTTATCTTTCACCACCCCTTTCAGTACTTTCGGCCCGGCCGGTACTTCTCCTTTTGCACGAATCAGAATGATATCATTGTACAGCTCATACTCCAAATTCACTTTTTTCAATACCATATCCAACACTTCGCTCAATTCTTTGTCTTTAACCTGAACGGAAACCTGACCAGCTTCCCGCACCACACCGGAATTATACATCATTTTCATACCGGTTTGTTGTTTCACGGCATCGACAAATTTCTCCACAGAAACCTCTTTCAAGTCTAAAGTCACCAGCTTGCTTTGAGAAAAAACATGAGCCGATAAATTCAGGCTAAAAACAAAAATGAAAACAATACAACATTTGATAAACATCAAATTTTTCCTAAACCTCTTTAAAAGGCCCGGAAATCGGATCAGACGATTTTTTTTCATACCATTGTAATTTAGTTAAGTAATTAAGAAGACTTTCGAGATAACAGGATTTTATTATTATCTATTTCATAATGAATATCCTGGAGTCTTTCCAACACTTGCAGGAAAGTATTGATCGAATCATACCGTTCGAGACTACCGGTATATTTCAGCTGTTTCATTTCCTCATTCCGGAAAACCACTTCAGATCCGTACCAACGGGACAGTGTTTCCATAATTTCCTCCAGGGGCTTATCCCTGAAAACAAAAACCCCGTCTTTCCAGCCTACATATTCTTCAACTTCGACTTTACGACTGATTAATTCACCGGACCTTTCCAGGATAGCCTGTTCACCTGGCGATAAGATTACGCTTTTCTTTGTATGGGAAGTATAACGTACACAGCCTCTCACTAAGGTGGTATATTCTGCTTTATCCATGTATGAACTTATTCCGAAAGCCGTCCCCAATACGGTCACCTCTCCCTGAGAAGTAATTACCTGAAAAGGACGTCCGTCTTCGGCCACGTCGAAATAGGCTTCTCCTTCCAAATACACTTTACGTTCCCCAGCAGTGAACTGCACCGGATACTTTATTTTCGATTCTGCATTTATCCATACTTTCGTATGATCTTCCAACGTGATGTAACACTCTCCGGCTGTGGGCACAATCAATTCATTATAAGCCAATTCCTGTATTTGAGGCGTAGATCGGTAAGTAATCTTTCCCTCTGCATAACTAATCTGAGTCCCATTTTTTTCCAGTACCTGCATGGAATCCCGCTCGAGATTCACCGTCTCGCCATTTGTCAGTCGTAATATAGCTTTGTAACTCCCGGGGCGAATCGTCTCCTGCTGTGCCGGTGGAACAACTTCTACCTCCGGTAATCCAAGATTCAGTAACCAACTCATTCCTAAAAGTAAAACCACCACTGCTGCAGTAAGAATCCGGATAATCCTCTTTTTATGACGAAGCGATTTTTGTTGCCTGCTGAATTTGCCGAAAGCTTTCCGGGCATCGTATTGTTTATATTCCTCCAGCTTTTCAGCCAAAATATCTCCCTGACTCAACTGCCGAAACACATTTTCCAAATTCCGATCGTTCAACATTTCCCGAAATTCCTGCTTTTCCCTTTTCTCCAATGTCCCGGAATAATATTTTCTCAAAAGAGTAACCTGTCGGTCAAATTTATCTTTTTGCATCTTAAAAAACGTTCGATTAAATTAGTTGAAAGTTCATAAAGTTTAAAAAGCTATTGGATCCTGCGGGCACTTAGTTAATTGACAATTGTCGCGTGACAATTGACCACATATTTTCCAATCTGTGGTTTCTTCTTTATTTGTTTGATAATCAATGATTTTTTTCTTCATCCTATTTCTCATTTTTCTTTTCTTATTATTTTCTAATGGAAGCAAAGCTTCCAGACAATTGTCAATTGTCATTGGTCAGCTGGCAATTATTCTTTTTGCGGATTCCCGCAAAAAGAATCGAACGTTTTTTCGGTTCATTCAATGATAAAATGCATGAAGCAGGATTTGGTATGACAGAAATTTCATTTTTTTTTGAAAAAAATTTACCTCATCTGTAAAAAAACGGAAATTGACAGGATTATTAATGGAAAGTCCGGGGAGCGAATGGGCTATCGAAGATTTTCAAATAGATTAAATAAAAGAATAAAAAATAGAAAAAGTCTTAGAAAAGAGGACAGGAATTATTGGAAAAATCAAAATGTCGGAAAAATCCCCCTAAAAGGTTGATTTTTCCGACATTTTGCATTCTATTTTGAAGAAACGAACTTAATAAACAGTCTTGTCTTTGTTTTCTTTCCACAAGCTGAATTCTTCTCCAGCCGTATCCTCTTTCTCATTCAAAAAGGGAATACTCCGATCGGCCTCGGGGAGGGCAATCTCTTTATAGATCAGGGAATCATCGAATCCGGCAAGTGCTGCATCTTCTTTTGTAGAGGCATAATATACCCGGGAAGGTCTTGCCCAATAAATAGCACCAAGGCACATAGGACAAGGCTCACAACTGGCATATATCTCACATCCCCCGAGTTGAAAAGTATCTAACTTACGACAAGCCTCGCGAATCGCATTCACTTCGGCATGTGCTGTCGGGTCACAATCCGGAGTAACCGTATTGGCACAAGCTGCGATAATTTTTCCCTCCTTGACAACAACAGCGCCGAACGGCCCCCCGGTCCCCTGTTTCACATTCTCTACAGCCAAACGAATAGCTTCTCTCATAAACTTCTCTTCGTACATAACCTCTCAACTAAAATTTCATATTTCCCGTCCCCTCTCTCTTCCACCTCTAACCTCTATTCTTTTTACCTCTAGTTTATAGCTTACAGCCTTTAGCCTTTCCTTTTTTTTCCTTTCTTCTCCCCTTCATCCGGCAACTTCTTACTATACCAAAGCATAAAAATCCCCGCCAGAATAAAAGGAATACTCAAAATCTGTCCCATATTCAAGGCCATTCCAGCTTCCCAGGGTTCCTGTACTTCCTTGACGAACTCGATAATAAAGCGGGCAGAGAAGATCAGGATCAAAAAAGCGCCGAAGATAAATCCCATTTTCTTCTTAACGTTCGTTCGCCAATAAAGATACATCAAAACAAAAAAACTAAACAGGTAACAAATTGCTTCATACAATTGAGCCGGATGGCGCGGCAATTCCGGATTCGGTAAATCACTATTCATGAAGCGGAATCCCCAAGGCATATTGGTCGGTAATCCCACAATTTCAGAGTTCATCAAATTTCCTGTCCGGATAAAAAAGCCGGCTAAAGCAATCGGAATCACAGCCCGGTCTAAAATCCAGAATATAGATTTTTTGCTGACTTTCCGTGAATAATACCACAATCCGGCTATAATACCTATTGCAGCGCCATGACTGGCCAATCCCTGATAACCGGTAAACTTAAATTCGGGCGAAAACCGTACAGGCAGGATCATCTCCAGCGGATGCTGGCTATAATAAGCCCAGTCGTAAAAGATACAATGTCCCAAACGGGCACCGACTATCGTCGCGATCGCTACATACAACCACAATTTATCCAACCAGGCCATAGGCAATCCTTCGGACTTGAACATTTTCTCTTCAACCTTATAACCTAAAATAAAGGCCACAGCGAACAGCAACCCGTAATAACGAATGGAAATACCCCCCAAATTGAAGATCTCGGGACTAATATCCCAATTAATAAATAAAGACAACATACATTATGATTTTCGATTTATGATTTTTGATTTACGATTCAGACTTACCATTGAAATCTGAAATCGTAAATCCTAAATCAAAAATCAGTTTATTCATTTTTCCCGTGGCAGTTCTTATACTTCAGTCCGCTACCACATGGACAAGGATCATTCCTCCCCACTTTCGGTCCTACTTTCACCGGTTCGTGCCGCACCTGTTCACGGTTGGCGGCAGCAGCCTGAGCCTCCGAACGACTTTCCCGCAGTTTACTCAAATCGGTCCGTTTTTCCTCAGCTTCACGCACATGCTCGGGTTCTTGCATCGGAATCTGCCCTTTCATCAGTGTAGACACCATCCCTTTATTGATCTTTTCCACCATAGTCTTAAACAAATTATAAGACTCGAATTTATAAATCAACAAAGGATCTTTCTGTTCATAAGCAGCATTCTGAACCGATTGTTTCAGATCGTCCATTTCGCGGAGATGTTCTTTCCAGGCCTCATCGATATGAGCCAGAATGACCGATTTCTCGAAAGAACGCATCAAATCTTCACCATTCGTACGATAGGCCTTCTCCAGGTTGGTCACCACGCTGTACATCCGTTGACCGTCGGTAAAAGGAACGACAATATTCTTAAAGACATCTCCCCGTGTTTCGAATACATTCTTGATCACCGGATAAGCTTGCTGAGCGATATGTTCGACTTTACGCTGATAAGCCTCCCGTACATATCGATACAACGATTCGGCCAATTCATTGGGACGGGCTTTCTGGAATTCCTCCGGATCCACTTCATAATCGACGGACAATACCCTCAATACTTCCATCCGGAAACCTTCCGGATCGTTCACCGGCTGGTATTCCATAACGATTGCCTCACAAACATCGTAAGTATTATTTGCTACAGCCACACCGATACGTTCTCCTAACAAAGCCTGACGACGTTGTTTGTAAATCACTGTACGCTGGGAATTCATCACATCGTCATATTCCAGCAAACGCTTACGAATACCGAAGTTATTTTCTTCCACCTTCTTCTGTGCACGTTCGATAGACTTGGTAATCATAGAATGCTGAATCACATCCCCTTCCTGATGTCCCAAACGGTCCATCACCCGGATTATACGTTCCGAGCTGAACAAACGCATCAGGTCGTCCTCGAGCGATACGAAGAACTGGGAAGACCCCGGGTCTCCCTGACGTCCGGCACGTCCACGTAACTGACGGTCGACACGACGGGAATCATGCCGTTCGGTACCGATAATAGCCAAACCTCCGGCCTCACGTACCTCAGGGCTCAATTTGATGTCCGTACCACGTCCTGCCATATTGGTAGCGATAGTCACCGTCTTCGATTTACCGGCTTCGGCAACGATCTCGGCTTCCCGTTGATGTAATTTCGCATTCAATACATTGTGTTTGATACCACGCAGTTTCAACATACGGCTCAGCAATTCGGACACCTCGACAGAAGTCGTTCCCACCAAAACCGGCCGGCCTAAATCTACCAAACGGACAATTTCATCGATAACCGCATTGTATTTCTCGCGTTTCGTTTTAAACACAAAATCATTGGCATCGATACGGATCACCGGACGGTTAGTCGGAATGACCACCACATCCAGTTTATAAATATCCCAGAACTCACCGGCTTCCGTCTCTGCCGTACCTGTCATACCGGCTAACTTGTGATACATACGGAAGTAGTTCTGTAAAGTAATCGTTGCAAAAGTCTGAGTGGCAGCTTCGACTTTTACATTTTCTTTCGCTTCGATAGCCTGATGCAAACCGTCCGAATAGCGGCGTCCTTCCATGATACGCCCGGTCTGCTCATCTACGATCTTCACCTTATTATCGAGTACCACATATTCTACATCCTTCTCGAACAAGGTATAGGCTTTCAACAACTGATTGACAGTATGTACCCGTTCGGATTTCATCGCATAATTCTGGATCAGTTCATCCTTCTTCGCCAATTTTTCTTTATCATCCTTCGTGTCCCGTTCGATCTCTGCAATCTCCGAGCCGATATCCGGGAGGATAAAGAATTTCGGATCTTCACCTGCAGCAGTAATGGTATCATGTCCCTTATCGGTTAGGTCGATCGAATTCAGTTTTTCATCGATCACAAAATACAAAGGATCGGTAATCTCCGGCATTCTCCGGTTATTTTCCTGCATGTATTCGTTTTCCGTCTTGATCAGGATCGCTTTATTGCCTTCTTCACTCAAAAACTTGATCAAAGGTTTGTATATGGGCAATCCTTTATGTGCCCTCAGTAACAATATCCCCCCTTCTTTTCTCTTTTTAGAATCATCGCTGGCCAACAGCTCTTTCGCTTCCTTAAAAGTCTGCATCACAAATTCCTGTTGCATTTTCACGAGGCGCTCCACCCGGGGCTTGTATTCATCGAACATCTGATCGTCTCCTTTGGGTACGGGGCCGGAAATAATCAACGGCGTACGGGCATCGTCGATCAATACGGAATCGACCTCGTCGACAATCGCAAAATTGTGCTTACGCTGTACCAAATCCTCCGGATTGATAGCCATATTATCACGCAGATAATCGAAACCGAATTCGTTGTTCGTACCGAAAGTAATATCGGCCATATAAGCCTGCCGACGCTGGGGAGAATTGGGTTGATGCTTATCGATACAATCGACAGAAAGCCCATGGAACATATAAAGCGGTCCCATCCACTCCGAGTCACGTTTGGCCAGGTAATCGTTTACCGTCACCATATGCACACCACGTCCGCTCAAAGCATTCAGGAACACCGGAAGAGTAGCCACCAAGGTTTTCCCTTCACCGGTAGCCATCTCTGCAATTTTTCCCTGATGCAAAACAGCACCACCGATCAGCTGCACGTCATAATGCACCATATCCCAGGTCACCTCATTTCCTCCGGCAAGCCAGGAATTGAAATAAATGGCTTTGTCACCTTCTATCTCGACAAAATCGTGAGTAACCGCCAAATCCCGGTCGAACTGGGTCGCCGTCACTTCAATTTCAGTATTCTCTTTAAAACGACGGGCGGTTTCCTTCATCACAGCAAAGGCTTTAGGCATCAATCCGGTCAAAACTTCTTCCACCTTTTTGTCGATCTGTTCTTCCAGCTTATCTATACGATCGTAAATTTCCTCCCGTTCTTCGATCGCAGGCCTTTCCTCTTCCACTTTCCGTTTGAGTGCTGCAATCTCATTCTCTTCTTCTCCGATATATTCACGTACTTCCTTTTTCATATCTTCAGCAACTGCACGTAATTCATCGGCACTGATACTTTTCAGCTTCTCCCACTCTGCATTCACTTTGGCCACAATCGGCATCAGTTCTTTCATATCCCGGTCGGATTTATTTCCGAACAGGCTTTTTAAAATATCATTAAAACCCATTTAATTATAAATTGTAAATTGTAAACAGTAAAATTTTAATCGACGACACTTCGTCAACCTTTCAGAAAATTGAATTTCCTCTCGTTTATCCGAGATAGACTACCCTCGTAAATCTTAATTATAATTTGCAGATTAAACCTCAGGAGCCCTGATCTTATGGGCAATACGACATAAGGATCCGATATTGACACGGACCGTTTTATCGAAAGTAAAATCATCGGCAAGCGCCTCGACGACGGGGATTTGAAAATAATCCGGAGGCAAACCGGAACAAAAAACCTGTTCCTCTTCTTCTTCTTCCAAATAAACAGATACGACCTTTACCGTATTGGTTATGATCAATCTACACCTTTCCCCTCTCAAAGACTCTCCACAACCCTGAGCCTTTAAAGGAATCGTTACGGCACAACCGGCCATAACATACAATGCAGCGATCAAATATCTGTTCATTTCCACAAGTGACAAATATAAGGGAAAATACAAGAAGTTAAAAATGTTTCCGAAAGAAAATCAACAGATAAATGATCGGTAGCTTCCTGTGTATCCTAAAAAATAAAGTGTTTATATACATGTTTATCCTAAAATGTAGAATTATTCTGGTACTTGTTCGTCTCCGGTGTTCGTGTTGGGGAACCATTGGAGCTCTGGCAAGTGTCGTCTTGCTTTTTCTGAACGCCCGACCGGTAGTGTCTGACGAGCTTGCGAGGAGTTCCAACGGTCAGTGAGTTCTTCGAATAAGCGAGAGAAAAGCAAAATCTTTTGTTTTTCCGAGCAGGAGAAGAACCGATGAAATCAACGAAAGCCTTAACGGACCGGTCCAGGCGACCGGGTCTTCTGCCACAAAATCCGGAATCGGAATAGAAAGAAAAAATAAAACCTACTTTTATAAGTCCAAATATGTATATAACGGCCCCCAATAATACTTTTCTTATATTTGCCGGACATATGGGAATTTAATCCGTCACAAACATGAATAAAATCGTTGTAGCAATAGATTCTTTCAAGGGAAGTTTAAGTTCCCGTGAAGCCGACGAGGCAGCAGAACAAGGTATCAAAACAATCTTTCCGCAGTGTGAAGTACTGCATTTTCCGGTAGCCGACGGGGGTGAAGGCATACTGGAAATCCTGACGGATGCTTTCCACGGCCATACCGTTCCGCTTGTCGCCCATAACCCACTTATGCAAAAAATAACTACGCAATTCGGTATCTCGGAAGACGGCCGCACGGCATTGGTAGAAATGGCAAGGATCAGCGGCCTGCCACTGTTACCTCCCTCCCGGCGGAATCCCATGCTCACGACCTCCTATGGTCTGGGAGAAATCATTGCAGAAGCCCTGAACAAAGGATGCCGGCACTTTATTATCGGAATAGGCGGAAGTGCCACGAACGATGCCGGCTTAGGCATGTTACAAGCTTTAGGATTCCGCTTTTTCGATCACGACAATAAGCTTTTAGGAACCGGAGGACAAATATTGTCGCGAGTCGCTGCTATTGACACCACGGCGGTTCATCCGGCTCTGTCCGAAGCCAGTTTCACCATCGCCTGCGATGTCGATAATCCTTTTTACGGTCCCCGTGGGGCTACCCGGATATTCGCCGGACAGAAAGGAGCAACCCCCGAAATGACAGAGCATCTGGAAGCAGGCATGCAAGCTATAGCTGCCGTTATCGCCCAAACTACCGGAAAAGACATCGGCCGGATTCCCGGCTCCGGAGCAGCCGGAGGAGTCGGCGGAGCTTTTCTGGCTTTTACGAATGCCCGGTTAATGTCCGGGATTGACTTGATCCTAACCCATCTTC
>ENA-ORLU01002342-ORLU01002342.1-human-gut-metagenome-genome-assembly--contig:-NODE-2342-length-11242-cov-3.454098_pt1 | contig 11242 bp, 17 predicted proteins | sample MGYA00243009_ERZ508833 | MGnify/ENA primary metagenome ERZ508833 (study PRJEB26277, sample SAMN04329763) | human gut metagenome | biome: human-associated habitat | host: Homo sapiens | place: USA...
TATATATTTTATAAAATCATTTCTATGGCGTTCATTTGCACATTTACACAAACCTCCGCCACAACTTTTTATTGTTCTTTCTTTGGCATCTCTTTTTTATACTACTGAACCGAAGTTTCCACATCATTTGCAACAAGCGTCTCCACCTGGCTCCAGTCCACCATGCGGTTAAACACGATCTTGATGGTATCTCCGTTTTCCATTTCGCCGCAGAGATAGTTTGTGTTGTCCACATTTTCATCCAGAACGGTGTATTCGCTTCCGTCTTTGTATTTCAGCACCAGTTTTTTCAGGTAATATGGATCTACAAAGGTCTGTCCGTCTTCTTTCTGGATCTCATCGTCCAGTCCAAATCCATTTGCCAGATTCAGGGAAAGTGAGATTGCTGAATAAGCAAACTGTTCTTTGTTGTTTTCTGAATTCACTGCACTGGTCAGCGGCATTTTTCCGATACCAAGTGCAATGTCTTCTTTCTGCGTAGCCATATCATTATCTTTCAGTTCTGAAACTGGTTTTCCATACTGCTCCAGATGAAATTTCAGATCAGTATTCTTAGCAGAGCAGACATAGCTGGAATAAAGATAATAACAGGTGTCGCTGCTCTTTTTGCTGTCGATCGTCATTTTGTCTGCTACAAGGCTCTCATCTGCACCTTCCAGATAGAAATAGAAGTCACGATCCTGTGTAAAATAAGCACCTTTTGCCTCATTTGTTCCTTCATCTGCATGAATGGCTTTGATTCCGTTTGGATTTTCCAGTTTCAGAGACAGAACACCTGCATTTCCATCCGAAATATTATTGATAATCGTCAGGGTGTAATCTCCGATTTTTCTTGTGATATTTAAATCTTCTACGTAAGGCTCCACCAGTTTTTCTGCCTGTGCCTCATCGACTGCCACATATTCTCTTGATGGCATCGTCACAGTCGTGCCGCCTTTTCCATTATCTACGACCGTATCATAAGCTTCTTTTGTCGTACGGCTCTGCTGTCCGAACACATTGCCAAGCAGATCGGTATGTGCACTGATATACGCAGCTCCTGCGGTTGTGCCGGAGATCAGAAGCACGGCAAGTGCTGCAGCGGCTGCCATGCTGGTATGCTTTCTTCCCCGCTTTTTTGATGTTTTTGTATCTCTTCTGATCTGTGCATAAGTTTCCTGCATCCGCTTTTCTGTTTCTTTTGATATCGTAACGTCTTTTTTTAATGTATCCTGTAATTCTTTTTCTGTATATAACATATACTCCCGGCCTCCTTATAAGTATTTTCAAAGTATTAACTGACTTTTCAGACTTTCCCTGCCCCTTCTAAGTCTGCTCTTCACCGTGTTCTCACTGAGATCCAGAATCTCTGCGATCTCTCTTGTTCGAAATCCCTGTCCATAATACAGAAGAAATATATGTTTATATTTCTCCGGCAGACAGGAAAGCATCTCATAAAATTCTGCATCGGTCTCTGCCTGCGGCTCTTCGCCCTGCATGGAAAAATCTTCCGCGGCAATGCAGCGTTTCCGTTCTCTTAACACATTGTTGCAGTTGTTGATCAGTATTCTGGTCAGCCACGTCTTAAAATAAGCTGCCTTTTTCAGCTCTCCTAAATGTTCCCACGCAGAAAGTGTCGTCTCCTGCATCACATCTGCCACATCTTCTTCGTTTTTCAGATAAGCTTTTGCGACTTTGTAGAGATCCATCTTGTATTTTTCAATCAGAGCGACAAAGGCATCGGCATCTCCCCTCTGTGCCTGCTTTACCAGAAACATTGCTGTTCCCCCTTTCGTTTTGCATCTTTCACTTATTAGACGAGGCTATGTGCCATTTGGGTGCATATACAGAAAAAGTTTTTTACTCGCTTACGATTTTATAGTATTCTCTGGCGGTGATCAGATACACGATCACATAAAATACGGCAAATGCCAGGAAGGTCAGTACCGCACAGATCACCAGCAGACCTACATCCTGAAGTCCGAAACCGCCAACCAGGATTTCTTTTACCAGATGGAAGGCAAAACAGCTATGGATGCCGGCTGCTGCAAGCGGCAGAAAGAATACCATCAGTACCTGGCTGCGGATGGATGCGTTGATCTCCCCTCGCTCCATACCGATCTTTTTGAGGATTGCAAAGCGTTCTTTGTCTTCATAGCCTTCGGATATCTGTTTGTAATAGATGATCAGGACAGTTGCCATGACAAAGAGCAGTCCCAGGAAGATTCCCAGGAAAAACAATCCGCCGTACAGGCTGTAGAATTCGGCCCTGCCTTCCGTCCTGGTTTCGATTCCATAGAAAAAGGCGTGCGGTGCATTTTTCTGCTCTCCCAGATAAGCATTCAGACTTTTTTCCAGTTTCTGGATTTTTTCTTCCGAAAGATCCACGTCAAAGCTGTATTCGTATTTCACCTGAGATGCATGGTCTCCGTAAGCTTCTTTGTTGATCTTCCAGATTTCCTGTAACTGTGCGAAATCTTTTACTACGATACGGTATACCGGAGTTACATAAAATTTCAGTCCGCTATCTTCCATCGTGCTGTCAGCAGACAGCTGTCTCACTTTCCAGTGCATATCATTAATGGAAAATGTTTCCTGCTGTATCGGACTGTCCTCAAAAAATACCAGTGCTTCTCTATCTTCAAGTGTCTCGTCCTTTTTTGCTTCCCGGTTATAATCTTCCAGTGTGATTGCCTGCACCATGCACAGATCACTGAAATCTTCGGAACTTCCATTTCTGCTTGATGTGATCTGTACATTTCCATCTTTCTGCAGTGCTGCCGCCTCGATCACGGTCTGGCCTGCTGCATTTTGAGTGGCAATTTTGTTATCTTTCAGGTAGTCTTCTGCGTAAGTACCGATCTCTTTTAACTCTTTTTCAAATGTTTTGCTGTCATCCGGCACTTCTCCCAGACTGAGAGAAAGTTTAAATTCTTTCGGATAACGCAGATACAGAGAATGTTCCTGTCCGACATAAAGACTTGTTGTAGAAGAGATCAGGAGCAGGACTCCGGTTGACATGATGCAGATCAAAGAAAGACTGGCCGCATTCTGCTTCATGCGATAAATCATTCCGGAAACCGAAATAAAATGATTTGTTTTATAATAGTAGCGTTTGTTTTTCTGCAGCAGTTTCAGAAATGCAATGCTCCCTGCCGTAAACAGGGAAAACGTTCCGACGATAACGAGAAGTACTGCCACAAAAAAAGTATTCAGCCCGGTCATAACATTATCTGCCTTCAGTGCAAGGATATAGCCGCCTGCAAGTGTCACGATACCAAGCACTGCCAATGGCCATTTTGTTTTCGGCATTTTTTCACCGATCTGACCGCCTTTTAGCAGTTCAGCCGGCCGTACCATATAGATCAGGCGAACGCTGTTAAAGAAGATCAAAAGAAAGATCCCTGTAAAAAGTCCGATGGTTTCTGCCAGCGTAAAAGCACTGACTTCCACACCGATCACAACCTCCATCTTCAAGATTTTCAGAAGTCCCAGAAAAACCAGTTTGGAAAACAGGATTCCGCATGCGATTCCAAACAGGAGCGAGAGTATTGCCGTATAGATTGTTTCCCACAGCATCACACGGCTGATGTGGCGTTTTTCCATACCTAAAATGTAATAAAGACCAAACTCTTTTTTTCTGCGTTTCACAAGAAAACTGTTTGTATAAAATAAAAACAAAACTGCAAAAATCCCAACTATAACGCTTCCAAATATCAGCACAATTTTCATCGTTGCCCCGCCCCGCATTTTATTCAGTGCAGAATTCGTGGAAAGGCTGGACATGATATAAAACATCATGATCGTTGCAATACAGGTCAGAAGATATGGAAAACAGGTCTGTCTGTTTTTTTTCAGATTTGTCAGTGCTATTTTCGCATAAAAGAATCGTTTCATGCCTCTTCCCTCCCTGCTGTGATCAGCGTCAGTGTATCTGAAATCTTCTGCAGCATTTCCCTCTGTCCGGACATTCCGCGGTAGATCTGATGATATACCTCGCCATCTTTGATAAACAGAACCCTGGATGCATGGCTTGCCGCCTGAATGCTGTGCGTTACCATCAAGATGGTCTGTCCTTCCCGGTTGATGGACTCAAACAGATCCATCACACCTGCCGCCGCTCTGGAATCCAGTGCCCCGGTCGGTACTGCATAGTTAGTAAAACTATATTTTTTGTGCAATTTTCCTTTTGAGGGGTTCCGATCCGGCTCTGATCCATGCACTTCCAGAGGCATAATGCACACTGCTTCGCCTTCTTGATTGTCTGAAACGCTCCGATCTGGCTACTGGCATTCTTCCAGGTCTTGCGAACACAGTACCACGGCTTGGTGGTTGCTGGGAGAATATCACTATTCTGCCCGGAAATAGTCTAGTTTTTCAGCGTCCGTTTCCTACTTTTCCACCTATTTAGTATTATTTTATTTTATTTTTTGCTTTTTTCTATTGACATACCACCTATTAGGTGGTATCATATAAACATCAAAAGCAAGGAGGAAATAAAAAATGAAAAAATTCAATCTGTCAGCAATAATGAAAAGAGCATGGGAACTTGTAAAAAAATCTGGAGAAACTATTTCCTCCGCACTCAAAAAAGCATGGAGGGAGGCAAAAAGTATCATGGAAATTACAAGAGATTATTTAATAGCTGAGTTAGAGAGGCTCGCAGATACAAGAAACAGTTTTGATAACGGTTTTAACTACCGTGTCAAAGTTAATGATTGGGAGAACTACGGAAAAAGTAGGACTTACTTGTCCTTAATTGAAACACGTAAACATTCCAAACATTATGTAACAAAAAAATATGGTTATTTCGATAACCAGACGCATGAATATGTGCCAACCTTAAATGTTTTTAAAGAATTAAAAAAATATGGGGAGGAATAACAAAATGATAGATAGAATAACCGTTTACAGGTACGTAACATATAACGATATCTTCAGAAAACCAGAAGGTTTCTGTGCAGATTACAACGACAACTGCGTTGAAAAATATGAAATTGAAATCCCAAACGACCCAATGATTGAAGATGTATATACAACAGATTGGGGAAGAATCTGCTTCAAATTTAAAGAGAAATATTATCCCTGTGATATATGTGATATATGCAGTTTCTTAAAAGAAACAAAAGACAAAAAAACACTATATGCACGTGTTCCGTTTGTCTCAAAAACTATACATTTTCCTATTATCAGTAGAAAACGCCTGTATTAGGAAGAAAGGAGTAAAAATGAAACCGACTATAAAAGACCTGAGAAGCATCTTGAAAATTTCCAGAGCGGAATTTTCAAGAATGTACGGAATCCCAGTTCGAACGTTAGAAAACTGGGAATCACACAAAACAGAATGTCCGGCATATGTATTTGATCTGATTGAAAAATCAGTTTTGGAGCGTATCCCGGTAGAAATTTTCGAACATTATGGGGAAAAAATAATACTCAGGAGAAGTCCTAAACCGCTCCGGAAGGATTTAACAGAAAGAGGAGTGGAGTGGTTGGAACTTCCGGTTATATTGAATGACGATGCGAGTAATGCCGTCATTCAATATAACAAGAATGGTCATACTGCATACGCTATTGCAGTCGGTCGAGCTTCGCACACTAGTGATTGGTATGATGACGAGATCCAATTATTCTTCGAAACACCTCCGGTAGATGGCGACTACTGGGTATTATTCACAGACGTAATGCGTCAGGAAAGTGGACACGCTCCCACTACTATGCCATCCAAACCGAAAATATTGATTGACAAGGCGTATCAATCAGTAAAATATAGTTTTGAGGAGTTGTTATCAGGTCTGAGCAGTGAAGAAGAAACAAACAAGAGATGCGTGTGGGAGTTATTTTCTATGGGAATTACCATGGAAAGGCTTGAAACCATTACGCATCCAGATGTTTCAGATAAAACTATCGAGGTTCTTAAGAACGCTCGATAATTAATAATGAAAGGAGGCCTTTTATGGGAGGCAGGGTCAGTCAGAGTGGACTTGGCCACTCGAACAAATATTTATATTCAAAAATGGATTTATCCGGGAAAACCGGAACAGAAAAGCAGCGTGACTATGCACAATTATTAGCTGATAGCACATATCGAATAGCTGTCGCAAACGGAAATGAAGGTATGTATAAAACAACTGATAGCGGAGTGGACCGCTATGTCAGTGAAGAAACTGCGGAGTTAAGCAACACTGCTTACAGGTTTATTAGCGAAGCTGTAAGTAACAGAAAAACATACGGTGAAGCGAGTGATTTTCTTCGCTCTTACGGTGGATCCAATTTTTTTCACATGCAAGAAATGATTCGCACACAGGCAAAGAAAATGAGCCAAACGCCTACGCAATTTGTCGATTCCTACCTTTCTAAGTCTAAACGTAAATAGCAAAAAAGGCCAGCTCTCTGGCCTTTTTGTCGTTATGCTCTTTCTACTTTCTTGAGATAAACCCATCCGGCACCGCTTTTCAGCTTGCCGAATCCGTTCTTTTCCTCGGTGATCACGTACGTTCCTGGCTGGAGCTTTTTCACACGGCTGTAAGTTTTCGCCGGTCCTGTCCTAATCGGGACGTTGCTGCTTTTCGGCTGTACCTTGTATGGCAGTTTGACAGATGCATAAACTTTCTTTCCAGCATCATTGTAGACATGATAACCGGCGTGCTGATCCGCACACTGCTTCGCCTTAGCAAGCGTCTGAAACGCTCCGATCTGGCTGCTGGCGTTCTTCCAGGTCTTGCGGACACGGTACCATGGTTTTTCGGTGGCTGTGAGAATATCACCCGATCCGGCAATTTTTTTCTTGAACTCGTCCCACGTCCAGCTGGTTTTATAGTGGTTGTTGTGCACATACGGTGCCGGGCATACCTTGTTGACGATATCATAGTGCCGCAGGACGTGGTCTGCAGCGATTCCAAGCTGCCCCATCAGATGCTTGACCAGCCACACACATGCTTCCTGCGTCTCTTTCGTGAAATACCATTTCGGATCAGATGCAAGTGCAGCGTTGCCGTCACACTTGCAGCACATTTCGATGCTGATCGTGTTGTAGTTGTTGGCTTCCGGGTGCTTCTGTTTGTAATAACCAGCCGTGCCAACCGCCCACGGCACGGCATCCAGACTGCAACGCTGGTAGATGGTGCCATCCCAGTAGATGTAGAAATGTGCACCACACCCATCTGCCGCCAGATCATGTGCCTGGCCGACCACGCCCAGATAATGCACTCCAATGTACTTTTTCTGATTTCCCCATGCCGGGACTCTGGATGATGATATAACATTTGTGATTTTGTAGCTCATAGTCTTTACCTACCTTTCTTTTTTTTGTATACAAAAAGAGAGCCTGTTTCCAAGCTCTCTCGTTATATCTGTTTACTGATTCAATTTTTTATATAATGCTTCTATTCCCATTCTGACGACATCCGTTTTACTTGCCCCTGTTTTCTCCATGCAAAAGCGTATTTTCTCCATGTCACTTTCTGACAACCGGAAGCTTTCACGGTAACTTTTGGGAGCATCTGTCGGACGTCCCATTTTCTTTTCTATTTTTACCACCTCTTGACTCTTGCCATTTTCCCTGAACTGTGTTATGTTCTTATTGGGTGCAGGCGGTGGCAAGTACCGCCTGCTTTTTGGATTAGCCTTGCTTATTTATTGAGCAGGGCTTTTACTTTTTCCTTTGCTTCCTCAAGTGTTTCGCAAGTATTGAGGATTTCAAGGATTTTTCTTGTCTGGTTTTCTTCTGCCAGATCTCTGAGCTGTTCACCTAAGTTCATATCTTCTTCCATTTGCTTCTCCTTTCCGGCACCTGCCACCTTACTCGTTAAGTCTTCCTTAACTGTCTCTATTATAACTTATGTCATGACAAAAGTCAAGGGTTTTTTCATTATTCCAGAAATTTATTTACAAAATACTGCTGACCTTTCCCTGTTACCAGCACGGTCTTTGTGATCCGGACACTGCCGTCCGGATTGTTGATTGTCCGTTCTTTGATTTCAAACAGACCGGCTTCCATGCTTCTCTGCGTTGGCATATTATAATCGTTTCCTTTTCTGCTGATCAGAAAACGGTTTTCTCTCATCCATGCGAACAGTCTGTTCTGTCCGATATCTACGCCATTCTGTTTCAGAATCTTTGCCAGTTCCCCGATCAGGATACAGGTATTTGACACGCTGACGGCATCCGCAAATACTTCTTTTGGTTTCATACGCTGTACATCTGTCAGCAGACCTGCATTACTTGCTTTCAGTTTCTCAATCTGCTGATCTGCCATTTTCAAAGCACGGGCAAAAATCTGTTCCGGTGTGTTCCATGCTTTTTCCAGGTCAAGGAAATACTGGCGGTACTGTCTGCCCTTTTCGTTTCGCTCCGGAACGTTGCGAACGCTCGTTATTGTTTCCGAACGCTCGCATACGACCGTGAACCTTTTCACTCTTGTTCTTGTCTTTTCTCAACTTCAACAGCTCCGGTGCGTCCTGATCGCCTCGCCAAAGGTTCCCAGGAAGGCTCCTTTACTCTGTCTGTTCGTGCGTGTTACCGTGTTCACTAATTGCCAAAGATTCCAATGCTCTTGCGATCTGGTAATATTGCCCCCCCATTGATCTGACACTAAAAAGTGCATCTCGTGCGTAATCAGCAATAATGTTGCTACTGATCCGGTTACGGTTGTATTCATGCTTTTTCATGTAATCTTCTTTTGTCTCTGCCATTCTCTCGCTTAAGTCACTCGCCATCAGTTCCCCGTTCTCTGTTGCGATTTCTGCCGCTGAAAGCTGATCTTCGAACGCTCTAACCAGCTTAAGAAGCTCCTGCAATTTTTCTGTGTCTACGATCGTCTTACCCTTCATCATCTTTTTTGTCCTTGCCCTTTCCGCCGCCCTGTGCTATTCTGGCAGCAGGACGGCTATTCTGTGTTTACTATTCCTTGTCCAGCAGAACGTCCCCAGCGATGCAGAACGCTCCACTGCTGCCGATACAGCTTGTAAGGCGGCTGAGGTGTCCGCTAATGCCTTCGAGAGCGTCTGCAATTCGCTCAAGCTGTTCAATTTCCATTGCTTTTTCTTCCTGTTCCAGGCTGATCTTGCACCCTCCTGCGGTGTCCGCACATTCTTTGATAATTTCCAGCGTTCTCACGCTTCCCTCTCGCTTCATCATGCTTTCTTCACTCCTTTTTCTAACTCTACGGTTCTGTAAGTAGCTTCCTTGAGCCACAACACATTCACAAGTTTATAGATCTTTTCCCACGCTTCCGGGTCTTCAATGTGCTGCAACATGACAAGCGTGCTGTCTTTGTGCTGTTCTGGTTTCTGCTTCGGCAGCAGTCTGCCAGAAAATGCGATCTGATACAGGCAGCGAATACTGCTTGCACTTCCCTGACTCATCGCCTTAAAAACTTCTGTTGTCATGTCAACCGTTGAAACTGTTTTCTTTTCTTTTCTGTTCTCCATATTGCCTCCCTGTGCTTATTCAAATACTTCGTTTGTCAATGCTTTAACCGTTGTATAAATCTTCTTCCATGCCTCCTGATTTTCCAAATGCATCAGCATAACAAGTGTACGGTCTCTATACGGTTCTGGTTCTGACTGCTGATTCGCAAACATCATAGTAAATGCCACCAGGTACAAGCGTCTGACCTGCTCATAGTTTGCTTTGCTCATTGCTCTGAAAAGTTTTACCGTCATGTCTGTTGCTGGCATCGGTAACGGTGTTTCTCTGTTCTCCATGTTATCCTCCTTGTTCCGGTATCCTGTCCGGTTCTCTTTGTTCGTTCTTTGTTCGTTGCCCTTTTAGGGACTCAGAAAATGGATATAATGCTGCTACTCTTCCAACTGGCTTACCGGTACAAGCTTGAGCAGATCCGGTCTCCTGTTCTCCATAAGCTTTTTGACGCTTCGTGTTGAAACATTGTAAATCAAACTTGTGCAATGCTCGTCTGTATATGATGTATCTGCATAGAATCCGCAGCGTGCCATAGCCTGTTTAAATTCTTCGTGGTCAATGTCTGCAAGACGCTCGTCATTTTCCTTTGCAAGTCTTAACAAAATTCTGGAATCACCATAATACATATTAAAGCGTTTGATCGGCTTCAAGTTTCTGCTGATCCAGTTACGCAGCATAAACTGTCTGTCAACTCTTGTTAAAAATGTCATGTTTTCCCCTCTCTTTCTCCCCAAAGGGTAGTTTTGCTAGTTTTGCTATTCTGCTCTTTGGGGTAATTTTGTCAGTTTTGTCATTTTTGTCATTTTGACTTTTTTGGTATTTTTGGTATTTTGTCCCGTGTCCTTATTTCCTCTGCTCTTCTTTCCACTGGTAGTAAGCCGGGTTTATGTAAATCTGCTCACTGACTCTTCCACCTCTAGCCGGTTTCTCCTTTTTGATGGCAATATAGCCATGCTCAACCAGCACTTGTAAACCGGGTTCCATCTCTTCAACCGTTGAAAACTGCCGACATAATCGCAACAAGTCACGTTTTGTTATTGTTTTGTCACGTTTGTCACATTTGTCACGTGTCTCTATACGTGAAATTATGTATTTTGCGTCCTTTACGTCTTGTGGATCAGATAACCCCATCATGTCAAATGCCGCCATAGAGTGCTCAAGATAGTACTGACCTACTTTTATAGCTCCTGCCAGTGTTTCAGCTTCCAGAGGTACGTTCACAGCGTCCCATCCATACTTTACTATATGGAAGATGGCAGCTATACGCATGGTGTTGCCGTGAAGCTTCCCCGCCCATTCTTCTATCTGTTCCAGATCATCCGTTAAACGTCTCTCAATCTGCTGGTTGTATATCTCACTTTGTAAGTCTGCTTCCTCACTGAGGTGTATAGTTCTTTCAAAGTCCATTTCATTCGTCTTAAGCAGATCCTTAATCAAGTTGTTATAATCTTCCTTAAGAGCTTTATTTACTGGCTCTGTGCGGTATTTCCTGCTACCAACTAAAGAGTTGGGTATACTGTACAGGAATCTTGCAAGTAATCCCCTGCCAGAGAACTCTTTATTATCCATAATGTCACATATAACTTGAGGTTGTACCGCAAGTACAATAGTGATAAGTGGGTGCTTTAAGGTATTTCCCTGTCTGCCTATCCTTGCAGTAGAGTAGTATTCACCAGAATAACCTTTTAGAAAGATATCTATGTTTGTATGATCGTTGTATCTTCCTGCCATAGTACCGAAAATACCGCCCTCAGCCGATACAATACCAATTCTGTCGTCATTCTCTTTCATGGTACTTACAAGTGCTTCCGGTGTTACATCATCTACGATTAACTTTAAT
>ENA-ORLU01002345-ORLU01002345.1-human-gut-metagenome-genome-assembly--contig:-NODE-2345-length-11239-cov-3.303351_pt1 | contig 11239 bp, 13 predicted proteins | sample MGYA00243009_ERZ508833 | MGnify/ENA primary metagenome ERZ508833 (study PRJEB26277, sample SAMN04329763) | human gut metagenome | biome: human-associated habitat | host: Homo sapiens | place: USA...
GTCACCTTGTTGCGGCAGGTTCTCCAATTTGGAGATAATGTATCCGGCGAGGGTCTGGTATTCTTCGTCTTCCGGGATGTCGAGAGCGTAGTTTTCGTTGAGGTATTCGATTTCAATTCGTCCGGAGAATTTGAATGTGTGGTCGTCAATCTTTTCTTCGACAATGCGTTTTTTGTCGTGTTCGTCCTCAAAATCGCCAAATATTTCCTCAACTAAGTCTTCGAGGGTGATTAGTCCGCCAGTCCCGCCAAATTCGTCAATGATGACCGCAATGCTTTTTTTGTCGGCCAGCATCTTACGCATCATAGAGTTTGCCCGCATGGATTCGGGGGCATATTCCACCGGCTTGATTCGTTTTTTCCAGTCGGTCTGTGGGGCGAACAGTTCGTGGACATGGATGTATCCGACAATGTTGTCAATGTCTTCGTTGTAGACAATGATTTTTGAGAGTCCGGAGGAGGTGAATTTTTCGCGAAGCCGTTCGCGGTCGGTCGTATTGATGTCTACCCCGACGATTTCGTTTCTGGGAATCATGCAGTCGCGCAGCAGGGTGTTTGAGAAGTCGAGGGCGTTTTGGAAAATCTTCACTTCGTGGTCGATTTCTTCTTTGTCGCTGTTGTCACCTTGTTTTTCCTTGTCGTCGATTGTCTGCTGGATATAGTCGTCGAGTTCTCCGACCGTCAGCAAAGCAGATTGCGGCGCTTCCGTTTTTGCACCAAAGGCTTTCATAAGCAATTTTGACAAGAAAGAGGAGAACCAAGAGATGGGGTACAGAATCCAATAGATTGCGTAGAGCGGTACAGCTGCATGCCGGAGAGACGCATTAGGGTTGATTCGGAAAATGGGCTTTGGCAAGAATTCTCTTGTGATGAGAATGATTCCGGTTTAAATGAGGGTCTGCAGCAATAGGGTGAGTCCTTCGTTGTTACCGACCATGGGGCTGAGCCATGGTTCGAGGATAATGGCGAAGCTCATACCGTATATGACGAGCATGATGTTGTTTCCGACAAGAATGGTTGATATAAACATACCCTGATGCCGGTAGAATATGTTGATGATTCGGTTTGTCAGTCCCTTTTTTTGGGAGTCGAGTCCGACACGTACTCTGTTGGAGGAAATGAAGGCGATTTCCATCCCCGAAAAGAATGCGGAGAAGAGAATCGAGACAAACATAATAATGAGAGCGGAATAAAAGTCCATTTATCTGTCGGTTTTTGCGTTAACGTTGGTTGTAGAGTCTTTTTCCTGTGGTATCGGGAAAATGCCCTCGGGCCGGAATATGACATAGTTGCGCAGACTTTCGTCTGAACGGAAGCCGTATCCTTCGATGATTCGGTCGCTTTTTTCGATGTGGACGAAAGAGTCGGATTTCACTTCATGCCGGTTTTGGTCCCAAAAAATCTGTTCGGTCTCGATGATTTCGTTTTTGACGTTCCGGATAGAGACGTTTCCGTCCAGCCTCCATAGTTTCAGCGACTTGAAGTAGGTTGCGGAGTCGCATCGGATTGTTGCTTCCACTTTGAAAGTAGTGTCGAATTTTTCGAGGAACAGTCCTTCCGGAAATTTCCAGTTGGGCTTTTTCGCTTCGTCGTAGACGAGCCACAGGTCCGCCGTGATGCGGTAGCGCGTCAGCCCGGAGTCGCTGATGAGTGTCAGAACGTTTTTGGTGACCATTGTCGGAATGCTGTCGGGGTCTGATGGAACGACGACGGTCTCCTTTCGGGTCTCCTTACAAGCAGACAGCAGCAGCGAAATCGCTGCTGCCAAAAGTATTATGTCGCGAAGCGCTTTCATTCTCCGGAACAGTCAGTCTATCGGATTTTGTCGCGCCAGAATGCAAACTCTTTAAAGTTGATTCCCAACGTGATGTTGAAGTAGTTCTCCGTTACGAGGCTTGCCGGATATGCTTGTCTGCGTTTAAATTCGAAGCCAAGATTGAATTCAGTCTTCGTTCCCATTGTCGGCATGCCGAACCCGATGCTGACACCGTATTCCTTGATATGGTTTGCGCCAATCATGATATAGTCGCGAGTGTAGAATCCACCGAGCCGGTAAGCGATGCGCTGGAGGTAGTTTCCGCGGGTTTTGGGAATGAACTGAAGTCCGGCCGCAACTTTCCATCTGTCGTCGAATACGGAGCGTGAGATGACTTCTCCTTTATCGTCGCGAATTCCTTCAAAGTTAGCTTTGCTCCATTGCTGGAACGAGAAGTCGGCTTCGGCCGTGAGGCGCTGGTCGAACGTGTAGGCGATTCCGACTCCGAAAGCGTGAGGCTTCGAATATCCTCCCTTCAGTCGGGAGTGGCCAACAGTGTCCGGCTTTTCGTCGGCTTTCAGGTCGTATTTGACACCCCATGTCTTTCCGTGGAAATCTTTTCCGGGAGCATAGTTTGCCCCGAATGTCAGCCGGTGTTTCCCGCGAAACTCTTTGGAGTATTGGAGTCCGAGCAGTATGTTCCAGTCTCGTATTTGGATGGCTTGTTCGAATAGCGACTGTGCGGACCCTCCGGCTTCGATGAGGTATGTGTCGTTGACGATTGTTCCGAATTGGTATGCAACGTTGGCGCCGAGTGTCATGCCGTCGAACAATCGTCCGCTCACTCCGATGTAGAGTTCATTGAGTCCTCCGTAGCCAGAAGAGCTTGCATTTGCCAGTTTGTTTCCATCGTTGTCTTTGACGTCGCTTCCGAAGGAATATCCGACGGTTGTGTAGGGGACAAGGCCGATGCTTCCGCCCATATATTTTCCAATGGGGAACATCATCGTGAGATAGTCGAGTCCGCCGCCGAATGATTTTCCTTTATATCCGTTGTCTTCCGACCAGAGGCGCGTCAGGTCGACTCCGATGTCCCATGTGAGGGTAAGCGAGTCGGTTGCCGCATAGGATGCCGGGTTCATCACGTTGATGTGCCGACCGTCGTTCATTGCGATTCCGATGCCACCCATATTGCGCTGTGCGCTGGTGGCGAAATCGCCAATCATGCCATATCCGTAGCGTGAATAGGGCGATTGCTCATTTTGAGCATGGATGAGAGCCGGGGCGGAAGAAACCAAAGCCGCGGCCAGCATGAGTCGTTTAAAGTATTTCATTGTGTTCTAATATTCTGTTAAGTCCGATAGCGACTAAATCGCTGTTTTTGTGTATGTTCTTGACATCGATATGGGGGGCGATGAGGTTGCAGTCGCCTCCGGTCAGTACGATTTCGATATTTTTGTGTCGCAGGGCAAGTCTGCGAGCCATATCATTGATTTCCGCCGCAATTCCGATGACAGCACCAGAGCGGATTGCCGTTGTTGTGTCGTAGCCTAAGAGTGGGGTTTCTCCTTCTGCGGGGACGTTTGGCAGTTGTGCGCATTTTTTCGCGAGGGCTTGCAGTCGCAGGTTCAGCCCGGGAGCGATATTCCCTCCAATGAAATGGCGGTCGGCAGAGATAAAGTCGTAGGTGACGGCAGTCCCTGCGTCGACTACCAGCAAGTTGTGTCCTGGCAGCAATTCCAGCGCACCTACGGCTGCGGCGATTCTGTCATGCCCCAGAGATTGCGGTGTCGCATAGTCGACGGTTATGGGTATCGGCAGCTTCTCATCGAGCAGGCAGACAAAATTCAGGGTGTCGCGCAGTTGGTCGACACGTTGGGAGTCGGTGCCCGTTACTGACGAATAGATGGCTTTGACGATGGGGAATCCGTGCAGGGTTTGCCGGATATTCTCTTCCGTCAGTCGCTCTTCGCGCCATGATTTCAGCAGGGTTTTCCTGTCGAAAACCGACATTTTTACTGAAGTGTTGCCTTGATCGATTGTCAGCCTTAGTTCCATTAGATGGCAAAAATACTAAATACTACTGAATTGGCGGCTAATTTCCCGGATGTTTTGTCGAAACGATGTCAAATTAAGATTTTTTATCGACAAACGGGTGTGGGAGTCCGCTATTTCGTGTTCTTGTCGTTTGAGTCTTTGCGTAGTTGGCGGTCAATCATAAACGAGGCGTATACTTGTACGCATGCACCGGCGGTGAGAAATCCGAGCCATGTCGAATGGTAGGCGTCTGCATAAGTGAAAAGGGCTGCCAGCAGGTAGCACATTGAGGACCAAAATTCGAGGGTGAAGAGCCGGCGCACGCGCAGACTGAACTTGGCGCGGCGGCGGGTGAGTCGTTGCAGGATGCGTACTGTGGCGACAGATACGGCGCCGAGGGCGAATATGATTCTTCCCCAGTCATACCAGAGGTGGCTGCTTTGGGGAAGCAGGGGGATGACGGCGGCTGCCAGCAGGATGAGCATAGCGACCGACAGGATGATGTTGAGATGTTTTTCGCTAATCATATGACTGTTTTTTTGTTGGATCTGAATTTATTCGATGATGTATAGGTCTTCTTTGTCTCGTTTCATGAGATATTCCTCGCGAACGATTCTTTCCAAATCGGAAGGGTTGTTTTCCAATTGCGCAAGACGGTGCCGGTAGATGCGTACGGAGTCTTCGCAAAGGGCTATTTCTTTTTTAAGAGCGTTGACTTCGTTGTTGTACTCCACTACTTTTACATAGTTGTAGTCGGAAAAGAACGAAATATAGGAGGCAAAGGCCACAATGGCGAGGAGGAAAAAATTGAAATTCCTCAGCTTGTCCCATATTTTTGAAAAAAACCTCATTGCATAGTGCTATTTGTCTGATTTTTCGAGCAGGTCGGGGCGGAGCGCTTTGGTGCGGGCGACGGCCATGTCGTGCTTCCATTCGTCGATTTTCGCCTGGTGTCCTGACAGCAGGACTTCGGGTACGGTCCATCCGTTGTAGTCGGCCGGCCGCGTGTAGACCGGCGGTGCGAGGAGGTCGTCTTGAAAAGAGTCGCTAAGAGCTGACTGTTCGTCGCCTATTGCGCCAGGGATGAGCCGGACCATGGCGTCAGTGACTATGGCGGCCGGGAGTTCTCCTCCGGTCAGAACATAGTCGCCGATGGTGATTTCCCTTGTCACGAGATGCTCGCGGATTCGGTAGTCTATTCCTTTGTAGTGTCCGCAAAGGATGATGATGTTTTCTTTGAGCGACAGGGTGTTGGCGATTTTCTGGTTGAACTGCTGTCCATCCGGGGTCATGAAGATGACTTCGTCGTAGTCGCGTTGGGCTTTGAGCGCGGCGATGCAGCGGTCAATCGGTTCGATTTTCATGACCATACCCGCCTCTCCGCCGAAGGGATAGTCGTCGACCCGGCGATGCTTGTCGAGCGTATAGTCGCGGAGGTCGTGGACGGCGATTTCCGCCAGACCTTTTTGTTGGGCTCTTTTGAGAATCGAGCAATTGAGCGGCGATTCCAGCATTTCGGGTAGAACAGTGATTATGTCGATGCGCATTATTTGTCAGAATGTCATTAAAGTACCGCAAAGTTACGATGTTTGTCGGGATTGGCAAAATGAAAAATGTCGTGATTGAGGGGAAATTTGGATAAAGCGTGGCCTGCGTACGGATAAAAGCGGAGAAACTTTCGAAAATTGCAGATAAAATAGTAATTTTGTAAACTCTAAATAAAGATTAAATGGCAATGGAATCGGGTAATCCTCAGGAATTATTGCAAGCGAAGCAGCGTTTTGGCATCATAGGCAATTCGCAGGCGCTGATGGCGGCTGTGGGTAGGGCTATGCAAGTGGCCCCCATTGATTTGTCGGTGCTTGTCAACGGAGAAAGCGGAGCGGGAAAGGAGTTCTTTCCGCAAATTATTCATGCCTACAGTTCTCGGAAGCACAACAAGTATATTGCCGTCAACTGTGGCGCTATTCCGGAAGGTACGATTGATTCCGAACTGTTCGGGCATGAGAAAGGCGCGTTTACCGGTGCTATCGGCGAACGGAAAGGATATTTCGGTGAAGCGGACGGCGGTACTATTTTCCTTGATGAAGTAGGGGAGTTGCCGATGCCTACCCAGGCGCGTTTGCTCCGTGTGTTGGAGAGTGGCGAGTTTATAAAAGTAGGTTCGTCCAAAGTGCAAAAGACGGATGTTCGTATTGTGGCAGCTACCAATGTCAATCTGACACAAGCGATTGCAGAAGGACGTTTCCGTGAAGATTTATATTACCGGTTGAATACGGTGCCTATCCAAATACCGCCTTTGCGTGAACGTGGTGACGATGTACTTTTGTTGTTCCGTAAGTTTTCCGCAGACTTTGCAGAGAAATACCGGATGCCTGCTATCCAGTTGACGGAGGATGCGAAGAAAGAGTTATTGGCTTACCCGTGGCCCGGCAACGTTCGTCAGTTGAAGAACATCACCGAGCAAATATCTATCATTGAAACCAATAGGGAGATCTCTGCTGCTATCTTGCAGAATTATCTTCCCGCACAAAATACGCAACGTCTTCCCGCGCTGATGGGAACGCGTGAGAGTAAAGGCTTTGAGAGCGAACGGGAGATTCTTTATTCTGTTCTGTTCGATATGCGCCAGGAAGTGGCGGAGCTGAAGAAGATGGTGCACAACCTGATGGCGGAACGTGCCGGACAGGTGGGGCAGGTAGGACAAGTGGGAACGGTGGTTACTACTCCGGTAGTGACGACACACCAGCCTTCGGTACCTGCGATCATTCATACCATGCAGCCTGCGGTTTGCAAGGATGATGACGACATACAAGACACGGAAGAATATGTAGAAGAACCTCCTTTGTCACTGGACGAAGTGGAAAAAGAAATGATACGCAAAGCACTTGAAAGGCATCACGGAAAGCGGAAGAGTGCGGCCAAGGACTTGAATATTTCCGAGCGTACACTTTATAGAAAAATAAAAGAATATGAATTGGATTAAGAAAATAATACGCCCTTTGCTACTGTTCGGCTTGCCGTTGGTAGTCATTGCGTGCACTGTTTCCTATAAGTTTAACGGATCGTCTATCAATTATGATAAGGTAAAGACCATTTCGATAGCCGACTTCCCGATCAAGTCGGAGTATGTATATGCTCCGTTGGCAACCAAATTCAATGAGGACCTGAAAGATATCTTCATCCGGCAGACCCGTCTGCAACTGCTCAAGCCGAGTCAAAATGCCGACTTGCAGATTGACGGAGAAATCACAGGGTACAATCAGTACAACCAGGCAGTATCTGCCGACGGTTATTCTTCGGAGACGAAGTTGACTATCACCGTCAATGTGCGTTTTGTCAACAACACCAATCATGCCGAAGACTTTGAACAACAGTTTTCTGCGTTCCGTACCTACGACTCTACCCAGTTGTTGACTGCCGTACAGGACGGATTGATTGCTGAAATGTCTAAAGAGATCACCGACCAAATTTTTAATGCAACTGTAGCAAACTGGTAATATAAATGACTTCTGTTAACTTTCAACAATGGATTCAGCATCCCGAGACGCTGAATAGGGATACTTTGTACGAACTGCGCAATCTTCTTGCGAGGTATCCGTATTTTCAGTCACTTCGTCTGTTGTATCTGAAGAATCTGTATATTCTCCATGATATTAGTTTCGGTGGAGAACTGCGGAAAGCAGTTCTTTACATTGCAGACAGACGGCAGTTGTTCCGGTTGATTGAAGGTGACCGCTATGATGTGCAGGCACGGAAAAAGGGAGTACCTCTCACGGAGGTGCTGAAAGACGAACCGTCCGTAGACCGCACATTAGCATTGATCGACGCTTTCTTGTCCACAGTACCCGAAGAGGTGACTGCCCGGACCAGTTTCGACTATTCGATGGATTACACTTCTTATCTTTTGGAGGAGACTCCGGCCACGGAACAACCGGCTGAAGAAACGCCCAAACTCAAAGGCTTCGAACTGATTGACGACTTTATAGAAAAGAGCGAGAGCGACTCTCCCCTCTGCATGAAACCTTTAAGAGAAGAAATGCCATCTTCGCCAACCTCTTCGGACGAACTTACCGAAGAAGAAACGATGAAGGAAGAAGAGGAAGATGACAGCTGTTTTACGGAAACTTTGGCAAAAATCTATGTTAAACAGCAACGATATTCAAAAGCTCTTGAAATAATTAAAAAATTAAGCTTGAAATATCCAAAAAAAAATGCTTACTTTGCAGACCAAATCAGATTTTTGGAGAAATTGATTATTAACGCTAATTCAAAATAACTAAAAATGTACTTATTATTCGTTATCTTAATGGTTATTGCAGCCTTGTTGATGTGTTTCATCGTGCTGATTCAGAACTCAAAAGGAGGCGGACTTGCTTCTGGTTTCTCTTCATCTAACGCCATCATGGGCGTGCGCAAGACTACAGACTTTCTGGAAAAAGCAACATGGGGCCTGGCCATCTTTATGGTTGTAATGAGCATTGCTACTGCTTATGTAGTTCCTCGTTCTGCTGTTGCTAAAGACGCAGTGTTGGAACAGGCACAGAAAGAACAACAGACTAACCCGTATAACTTACCCGCAGGTACGGCTGCGCCGCAAACTGAAGCTCCTGCTACCAATGCACCTGCTACAGAAACTCCGGCACCGGCTACTGAAACTCCTGCTCCTGCAGCAGAGTAATTCACTCCGTCGTCAGGTAAGACTTTGGGGTAAAACCATTAATGGGAAGGTGCAGACGGATGCTGCATTTCTTTGATATTTAAGTGCGGATTACGCAGATTACACGGATTTTCAATGTTCCGCGTGGTCAGTGTAATCCGCACTTAACTTTTTCTTGTAAAAACAATCTCTTTGTGATAGAAACAAACGAGATTTAACTACCTTTGTTGGCTGTATAAGATTATTAACTACTTTTTTAAATATAACAATGACAGAACATTTGAAACAGAAATTGAATGACTCCGCCGTACTCCGATGGAGTGTTCTAGCATTGGTCGCATTTACTATGCTATGCGGCTATTTCCTCACCGACGTAATGTCTCCTCTAAAACCCATGCTTGAGAAAGAACTATTATGGGATAGTCTTGATTATGGATTCTTCACAAGCGCTTACGGTTGGTTTAACGTATTCTTGTTGATGCTGATCTTCGGTGGTATCATTTTGGACAAAATGGGAGTTCGTTTCACCGGAATGGGAGCTTGCTTATTGATGGTGTTTGGTTGTGGATTGAAATACTATGCGATTTCTACTACTTTTCCGGAAGGTGCCATGCTCTTCGGATTCAAAACACAGGTGACGTTGGCTGCATTGGGATATGCTATCTTTGGTGTAGGTGTGGAGATTGCTGGTATCACTGTTTCCAAGATTATAGTGAAATGGTTCAAGGGCAAGGAAATGGCATTGGCTATGGGACTTGAAATGGCTACGGCACGTATTGGGACAACTCTGGCGATGGTGTTGACAGTTCCTTTGGCAGACTTCTTCGGATATACGGACGAGGGTGGTGCATTCCATACCAATATTCCTGCTCCTATTCTGTTTTGTCTGATTATGCTGTGTGTAGGTACTATTGCTTTCTTCCTTTATACTTTCTACGATAAGAAATTGGATGCTTCTTTGGATGCAGAAGGTTTGGAACCGGAAGAACCGTTCCGTATGAAAGATATTGTGTATATCATTACCAATAAGGGATTCTGGTTGATCGCATTGCTGTGCGTATTGTTCTACTCGGCCGTCTTCCCTTTTATCAAATATGCTGCCGACTTGATGGTGCAGAAATATAATGTAGATCCGAAACTGGCGGGAACGATTCCCGGATTGTTGCCGATTGGTGCAATTATCCTGACTCCGTTGTTCGGTTCGTTATATGACCGTATCGGTAAAGGAGCCACATTGATGGTGATCGGATCATTGATGCTAATTTTTGTACATACCATGTTTGCCCTGCCTATACTGAATATATGGTGGTTTGCTACTATTATAATGATTATATTGGGATTTGCTTTCTCATTGGTGCCTTCGGCTATGTGGCCTTCTGTTCCGAAGATTATTCCGGAAAAACAGCTGGGTACTGCTTACGCTTTGATTTTCTGGGTACAGAACTGGGGACTGATGGGTGTTCCTTTGTTAATCGGATGGGTATTGAATACTTATTGCAAAGGTCCGGTGGTAGACGGTGCACAGACTTATGATTACACATTGCCGATGACTATTTTTGCTCTCTTTGGTGTACTTGCTCTGATTGTGGCTTTGATGTTGAAGGCAGAGAACAAGAAGAAGGGATACGGTCTGGAAGAGGCGAATATCCAAAAGTAACTGGGAAATTCAATACCTAAAGTAACAAAGGAATTTTGTATCAAGGTGTAAACAAAAGGGTATCAGTATGAATACTCTGAAATAAAAAATAAGAAGTATGGCTGCCAAAGAGAAAATCAACCTGTTAGAGGTCATTCCCTGTCGCAGTGAACATATTACAGCAGAAAGGGAAGGGGAGACGATTGTGCTCTCCTTTCCCCGTTTTAAATATCCGTGGATGCAACGCTTCCTTGTACCGGCAGGAATGTCGAAAGAACTTCATGTGCGATTGGAAGAACACGGTACGGCTGTATGGGAACTGATAGATGGAAAACGCAATGTTCGTGAGATTATAGAAAAACTCGCAGACCATTTTCAAAATGAAGAGGGCTACGAGTCGCGTGTATCGGCTTATCTTTCTCAAATGCAGAAAGATGGATTTATAAAACTGGTGATACCAGTCGCATAAATAGGAATTTATATTTCACCACAGAGGACACGGAGGACACAGAGTTCTTCTCTCTCTCTTTCCGCAAGTAAAACAGAGCGATAAATACGATTCTCAATACGTGAGACTCTGTGTTACTCTATAGTGAATAAAAAAGATTAAACCTCTGTGTCCTCCGTGTCCTCCGTGTCCTCTGTGGTGAATTTATTATTATTTATTTGATAAATACAGCCCAAAGTATGACGGCAATTGCTATCAGGACTCCCATGATAATAAGCGTTCCCCAAACAAAATAATTGCTGTCTTTCTCTTTCTTTTTCTCCGAGTCGTGGATGATACGTTCCATTTCTTCGGGAGTGGTATTGGGTAGTGGATAAGGTTCGTTTGCACGGTTTAAATGCTTCAACTTGTCGTTAGCACGTTCACGACGTAGGCGGGAAGCTTCCCGTCCCTCTTTTATTCGGCGTATCATGTCGAATGCATGTCCTTCACCAACCATATTCTTTGTTTTTTAGAAGTTCACTTTCTCGTTTTTCTATTTCCCTTCTTCTCTGTCCACTTTGAGCAATCCTCCCGTATTCGGATCAAAATAAACTTTGATGGTAGAATTCTTGTTGAACAAAACCGGAGCCAGATATTCTATCACACCAAATTGAGTAATAGGAAGTTCACCTTCGTAAAGTTTCTTTTTGCCGTCGGTCAA
>ENA-ORLU01002354-ORLU01002354.1-human-gut-metagenome-genome-assembly--contig:-NODE-2354-length-11202-cov-3.708225_pt1 | contig 11202 bp, 12 predicted proteins | sample MGYA00243009_ERZ508833 | MGnify/ENA primary metagenome ERZ508833 (study PRJEB26277, sample SAMN04329763) | human gut metagenome | biome: human-associated habitat | host: Homo sapiens | place: USA...
TTATAATAAGCGCCGCGCACCTTGAAGCTGCCGGTCACCTGCAGGTTCTCGGTCTTGAGGTAGAGCTGGCAGTCCTTCGAGAGCTTGGGGGCCTCGATGAGGTCTGTCTTGCGTGCTACATCCTTGAGGACAAAGGCGGCGTGGTAGATCTTATCCAGTGTCAGCATATCGGTTTTCCCATCCTATCTCTTTTTATCCATCCCGGCACACGGGGTATTTTTCATCGTTAAAGACAGGACTTAGTATAGTTTACATAATTTGATTTGTCAAATGAATCTATTTCACACTTTAAGGCCGAAAGCGGAATTTGCAAACATTGTATTTGTCTGTGCAGGATGCCGACCCCGCTTGACAACCCAAAGAAATTTGACTATACTACATATAGAAAGGCGCTGTGTCTGCAAAACGACTAGCTCCTTACCAGATTAGTCAAGAGAAAATGACCGACCAAGTTGGGGAACTGTGAGGCGGTCATTTTTTCTTGCGTTTTTTATCGTCATGGTTCTCATGTGCGATCGTCCATGTGATCTGAAATGTAACAAAAATTGCTCCGCCAAGAAGCGTCAGTAAAATTGCAACATCGGAGAACGTCATGAACCACACCCCCTTCCTGCCCTTGAGCATCCGGGGAGTGGCAACTTCAAGAAAAACTGCCTTGCCCGGCGCTTAGGTGCCGGTAAGGAGTCAGCCGCCTGCGTTTTAGACACAGCGCCTTTTTCCTGCCATTGCTGGCATTAGTTACAGAATAACACAAAATCCTGCAAAGCACAATACAAAGCCGCCGCCTCCCACAAAATCGTGAGAGACGGCGGTTCTATTATTGCTCAATCATATACGACAGATTACTTTTTCGTTTTATCTTTCCTTGCCAGCATGACATAAATGTCCTTGCCTATTACATTATTATCTTTATTCGTTTTCGGAACGATGTAATAGCCGATGCCCCAATCATAGTTCTTCGAGCCTGCCTTACCGAGATATACTTTAACCGCTTCAGCGACCACTTCTGCTTCATTCGAAGTTCTTTCATTGATTTCCGCTTTTGTCATCCATTTGTAACCTGCTTCCAAGTATCTATTAAGCCCATCTTCATCATCATCACAGTTCTTATAGAAACGCTTTGCCCCGTCATCAAGCTCCTCTTCGTATTTGACCTTCGGGTAGCCCTCCGGCAAAATACTATTTATATCATTTGTCAACTTGACTTTCGCATCGACACTTGCTCTTCCGCTGCCAACAGGACTGCCATCATTTTTCGGAACCGCAACATCATAAAAAATTCCTCCTTATAATTTAGGAAGCGTTCTGCTTCCATATCACAATCATACATTTTCGGGCAACTTTCGTCAATATTATCTACCCTATTTTTTCGATTTTGGCATTTTGTTGAAATTATAAGACATACTTTTTATCTCTGGGATACAAAAAGCCGCCGCCTCCCACAAAATCGTGAGAGACGGCGGTGCATTTTATTTTATCGCAAGTTTCATAGCAATTCAACTTTTTAATGCAACAGCAACAGCGTTGAATTGCATATCGCAAATATGCTGTTTTCATGTTGCACTAATTTCTTGCCTTGCGATAAAAACAGTGCCTGCCGGAACAGCCTATTGTGCTCTGCCGTCTGCGGCGCTCGTACATTGCCCGATCTGGCTCAAATCTCCGCGAGGATGGCATCGCCCATTGCGGTACAGCCGAGGCAGGTGCAGCCCTCGCTCATATTATCGGCGGTGCGCAGGCCCTTGTCCAGCACCTTGTTCACCGCGCTCTCGATGGCGTCGGCCTCCTCGGTCATGCCGAAGGAATACCGCAGCATCATGGCGGCGGAGAGGATGCAGGCGGTGGGGTTGACGATGTCCTTGCCCGCGATGTCGGGAGCAGATCCGTGGATCGGCTCATACAGGCCCCGGGTGCCGTCGCCCAGACTGGACGAGGGGATCATGCCGATGGAGCCGGTGATCATCGAAGCCTCGTCGGAAAGGATATCACCGAACATGTTCTCCGTCACCATGACGTCGAACTGCGCGGGATCCTTTACGAGCTGCATTGCAGAGTTGTCGACCAGCATATGCTCCAGCTTTACCTCGGGGTAGTCCTTTGCTACTTCCTCAACGACCTTTCTCCACAGTCTGGAGCTGTCGAGGACGTTCGCCTTGTCAACGCTCGTTACCTTCTTGCGGCGCTTCATTGCTACGTCGAAAGCCTTGATCGCTATGCGGCGGATCTCCTTTTCGTTGTAGCTGAGGGTGTCGACTGCGGTCATAACGCCATCGACCTCGCTGGTGCGGCGCTCGCCGAAATACAGACCTCCGGTAAGCTCGCGCATTATAAGCATGTCAAAGCCCTTCTCGCTTATCTCGGTCTTGAGCGGGCACGCAGAAGCAAGCTCGCTGAACAGAAGGCAGGGGCGCAGGTTCGCGAAAAGACCCAGGGACTTGCGAATCTTCAGCAGTCCAGCCTCCGGACGGAGGTTAGCAGGAAGCTTGTACCACGGAGACTTTGTGGTGTCGCCGCCGATGCTTCCCATCAGAACCGCGTCGGACGCCTTGCAGCGCTCAATGGTTTCGTCTGTGAGCGGAACTCCGTTTGCGTCGATGGAGCAGCCGCCCATCAGAAGCTGCTCGTAGTTGAACTTATGTCCGAATTTTGCTGCGACCTTGTCCAACACCTTCATAGCTTCAGTCACTATCTCGGGACCGATACCGTCGCCCTTGATAACTGCGATATTCTTTTCCATAGAATACCCCTTTCTAATATATGTCGATTTTAAAGCGCGAACCTCCGCTGTGCCGCTTTCCGTCAGGCTTGAACCCAAAAGCCGTAAAGAACTCCACAGCCTCCGTGTCACCGTCGTTGACCCACACGTAGGCGGTCTTGATATGCTGCGAACGCATATTCCTCAGCGAATGCGCCAGGAGCTTTTTGCCAAGCCCTTTGCGCCGGAATCCTTCCTCAATGCAGATGGAATCTATCTCGCAGCTGTCGGGTATCATCGAGAGTTTGCAAACGCAGACACCCCTGACGGTCTTGTCGCAGTAAACTACCGCAGTCAGGAGCGAATCGCTCAGGCGTTCGCGGTAGTAATTTGAGTCTAGCTGCGCGGTATAATCCCCCGTGCGGGCAATACCGGCGAGAATCTCGGTTGAAAGCTGCGAAGTTCGCAGAACGTTCTGAATATTGATTATCACAGAAACGCCCCCAGTTACATTCAGCCCTTGAGAGAGTTGAGAAGCCCGCCCTTGTTGATTATCTCCTTGATAAACTCAGGGAACGGCTGAGCCTGATATTTATGTCCCTTGGTCACATTGGTGATAACGCCTGTGTCAAAGTCGATATCGACCTCGTTGCCTGCGTCGATGTCCTTTGCGGCTTCGTCGCACTCGAGTATCGGCAGACCGATGTTGATCGCGTTGCGGTAGAAAATTCTTGCAAATGTGGAAGCAATAACGCATGCAATGCCGCTTTCCTTGATGGCGATCGGGGCGTGCTCGCGGGAGCTTCCGCAGCCGAAGTTGAGGTTAGCAACCATGATATCGCCGGGCTTCACCTTGTTCACGAAATCCTTGTCGATATCCTCCATGCAGTGGGAAGCGAGTTCCTTGTGGTCTGCGGTATTGAGGTAGCGAGCCGGGATTATTACGTCTGTATCTACATTATCGCCGTACTTATGTACGATTCCGTGTGCTTTCATTATGAGACCTCCTTATTCCTGTACGTCAGAGATATAGCCTGTCAGGGCGCTTGCCGCAGCTATCGCCGGGCTTGCAAGGTATACCTCGGAGGTAACGTCGCCCATTCTGCCGACGAAGTTTCTGTTGGTGGTGGAGACTGCTCTCTCGCCAGGAGCAAGGATACCCATATGTCCGCCGAGGCAGGGACCGCAGGTCGGTGCAGAAACTACCATTCCGGCTTCAACGAAGGTCTCGAGCAGACCGCTGCGCAGAGCGTCGAGATAGATCTGCTGTGTTGCGGGGATAACGATAGCGCGTACGCCCTTTGCAACATGTTTGCCCTTTACTACCTTTGCGGCAGCCTCCAGGTCGGAGTACCTGCCGTTGGTACATGAGCCGATAACTACCTGATCTATCTTTATCTTATCCATCTTGCCTATTTCGTCGATGGTCTTTGTGTTCTCAGGAAGATGCGGGAATGCCACTGTCGGGCGGATCGTGGAGAGGTCGATGTCGATAACGCGGTTGTAGTGCGCGTCGGGGTCAGCCTTGAACACCTCGAATTTGCGGTCTGTCCTGCCCTTTACGTACTCGAGCGTAACGTCGTCGACCTCGAAAATGCCGTTCTTTGCGCCTGCTTCGATAGCCATGTTTGCCATGCAGAGGCGGTCGTCCATCGAAAGGTTCTTCAGACCGTCGCCGGTGAACTCCATGGACTGGTACAGAGCGCCGTCAACGCCGATCATTCCGATGATGTGCAGTATAACGTCCTTGCCGGAAACCCACTTGCCGAGCTTGCCGGTCAGGTTGAACTTGATAGCGGAGGGAACCTTGAACCACGCCTCGCCGGTAGCCATTCCGGCAGCCATATCAGTGGAGCCTACACCGGTGGAAAACGCGCCGAGAGCGCCGTATGTACATGTGTGGCTGTCAGCGCCGATCACGCAGTCGGAGGGTACTACAAGTCCTTTTTCAGGGAGGAGCGCATGCTCGATCCCCACGTTTCCTACGTCGTAGTAGTTCACGATGTCGTATTTATCTGCAAAGCTGCGGCACTGCTGGCACTGCTTTGCCGCCTTGATGTCTTTGTTAGGGGTGAAGTGATCCATTACAAGGGAGATCTTCGTGCGGTCAAAAACGCTGTCGAAGCCGTTCTTCTGAAATTCGTTGATAGCGACCGGGCTGGTGATATCGTTGCCGAGCACCATGTCCAGCTTAGCCCTTATGAGCTGCCCTTCAACAACACTGTCAAGCCCTGCATGCTTTGCGAGGATCTTCTGTGTCATCGTCATACCCATAATTATGTTTTCCTCCTGAGATTTGGATTTGCCTGTGTCTTATTTTAGGCTTTACATCTTATTATATCACGTTTTGCGCTTTATGTAAAGTCCTTTTCACAAAAAACATTCATATGCTCCTATGGCTCGGTAAAATAGTAATCTGCGGGAAGGAAAGCGGTTTCAGGTCTAAATGGTTGACTTTTTCGCGCAAATGAGTTATAATGATGTAGATTATAATATTTGAAAGGATAATCCGAATGCAAAAAGTTCACGTAAACGCAAGCCGCAGCTACGATATTTTCATAGGCGGCGGCCTGCTGGATAAATCAGGCGAATATATTTCCGCGGCAATAAAGGCGAGGCACGTGTGCGTAGTAACCGACGACAACGTTGACCCGCTCTACTCCGAACGGCTGATGAAATCCCTTGCTGAAAGCGGATTCAGCGCCGAAAAGTATGTTTTCCCGCACGGGGAGGCTTCAAAATGCCACGCTACGCTCCTCGGGCTGTACGATTTCCTCGCTGAAAAGGGATTCACCCGCTCGGACGCTCTCATAGCGCTCGGCGGCGGAGTAGTCGGCGACCTCACCGGATTCGCTGCGGCTACATACATGCGCGGTATAGGCTTCGTACAGATCCCCACCACTGTTCTCGCCCAGACTGACAGCTCAGTCGGAGGCAAGACCGCCGTCGACATCGCAGGCGGCAAGAATCTTGTCGGCGCTTTCTATCAGCCGCAGCTCGTCCTGTGCGACATTGACGCGCTCGACAGCCTGACGCCGGAGTTCTTCGCCGATGGTATGGCGGAGGTCGTGAAGTACGGCATGATAAAATCCAGGGAGCTTTTCGATATTCTCGTCGAAAAGGACGTCCGCGATAATCTTGAGGATATCATCACCCGCTGCGTTTCCATCAAGGCTCAGGTGGTCGAAAACGACGAGCGCGAAAAGGGCGAGAGAATGCTTCTTAACTTCGGTCATACGCTCGGTCACGCTATCGAAAAGTACTACAACTACACCGGCATTACCCACGGGTATGCCGTAGCCATCGGAATGAGCACGTTCACTCACATTGCAGAGCGCCTCGGAATGTGCTCCGCAGGCACAGCAGAAAAGCTCGACGCACTGCTCGCGAAGTGTCATCTGCCGCTCACGGACAATGCGCCCATAGACACACTGTATAAATACTCCCTCGGCGACAAAAAGCGCCTTTCCTCCGGAATGAACATCATAATCTGCTCCGTCAGCTTGTCCACCGAAGATTCCGAGAAGTTCCTGAAAAGCTGAGGAGGCCATATGAATATTGTTATACAACCGCGCACTCTGTCCGGCAGAGTTGTTATTCCTCCGTCAAAGAGCATTTCACACCGCGCCCTCATCTGCGCCGCTCTGGCAAAGGGCGAGAGCGAGATAACCGGCGTGCTCCAGTGCGAGGACATCGACGCGACCACCGAGGCGCTGACCGCCCTCGGAGCAGAAATACGCACCGAAAACGGCGTCACCTATGTCAAGGGTATCGAGAAGGCTCCCGAATACGCCGAGATAAACTGCCGCGAATCCGGCTCAACGCTGAGGTTCATCATTCCGGTTGCCGCCGCGCTTGGCGTGGAAGCAGTGTTTACCGGCTGCGGAAAGCTCCCTACACGGCCGATAACTCCCTATCTGGAGCAGTTCCCGAAGCACGGCGTGAAGTTCGTTTCCGATACGCTCCCATACCATATTAAGGGAAAGCTCGATTCCGGCGTTTACCCCGTGACCGGCGACATCTCCTCGCAGTTCATCACCGGACTTATGTTCGCTATGCCGCTCCTTGAGGGAAGCAGCACTATTCAGCTCACTTCCCCGCTGCAATCAAAGCCCTACGCTGATATCACGGTTCACTGCATGCGCGATTTCGGCATTGAAACGCTTGAATTCAACGGAAACTACAGCATTAAGGGAGTTCAGCAGTTCAAACCCGCAAAGTACTCCGTGGAGGGCGACTGCTCGCAGGCGGCGTTCTTCGCAGTTGCAAACGCCCTCGGAAGCAGTATCGACATCGCAGGGATAAACCCCGCAAGCGTACAGGGCGACCGCGAAGTATTCAGCATCATCGACAACATGATCACAATTAACGGAAGCTACTCCGGCTTCGACGTGGACGCTTCGGATATTCCCGACCTGGTTCCTATCCTTACCGTGCTCGCGTCATTTGCCGAGGGAGATTCCCACATACGCGGCTGCAAGCGCCTTCGCATAAAGGAAAGCGACCGTCTGGTCTCTATCTCCACCGTGCTGAATTCGCTGGGCGCGAACGTCCGCATAGTCAACGACGAGCTTGAGATAACAGGCGTCAGGGAGCTTTCCGGCGGCGTATGCTCCAGCTTCAACGACCACCGTATCGCAATGTCCCTCGCCATTGCTTCGCAGCGGTGCACCTCCACGCTGACCATTACCAACGCCGAGTGCGTTGCAAAGAGCTACCCCACTTTCTTCGAGGATTTCAGAGCGCTTGGAGGTGAATACGATGTCGTCATTGTTTAACGGCGGTATCTCCGTTTCCATTTTCGGCGAGAGCCACGGCAGAGGCATAGGCGTCGTGCTTGACAACCTCCCCGCAGGCGAGCCGCTCGACTTTGAGGAGATCGGGAAATTCATGGCGCGCAGGGCCGCAAAGAAAGACGGCACGTCCACGCTCCGGCTTGAAAAGGATCTCCCGGAGGTACTTTCGGGATTCTACGAGGGCAGGACGACCGGGACTCCGCTTGCCGCCGTCATATTCAATGCCGAGCAGCACTCCGCGGACTATAACAACATTTCGCACATCGCGCGTCCGGCGCACGCGGATTACACGGGATTCCTCCGCTACAACGGCGCAAACGACCCGCGCGGCGGCGGTCACTTCTCGGGAAGAATAACCGCTCCGCTGGTGTTCGCGGGAGCTGTATGCGCACAGATACTTAAACGCCGCGGCATTACGACCGGAGCGCATATACGTTCGCTGCACGGCATTTCCGACGAAGCATTCGACCCGATGAACGTGACCGCAGAGCAGCTTGAAGCTGTGAAGTCGAGGAGCTTCCCGGTGTTATCAGACGAAGCCGAGGAAAAAATGCGCGCCGAGATACTTTCAGCGAGGGAGCAGCTCAACAGCGTTGGCGGCGTTATTGAATGCGCGGCCGTTGGAATGCCAGCGGGCGTCGGCTCCCCGATGATGGACGGTCTGGAAAACGTAATATCCCGGCTGGTGTTCGCTATTCCGGCGGTAAAGGGAATCGAGTTCGGCAACGGATTCGGCTGTGCGGACATGTTCGGCAGCGAAAACAACGACGAATTCGCGCTGAGGGACGGAAAGGTCGTAACGCTCACCAACAACCACGGCGGCATACTTGGCGGGATCTCCTCCGGAATGCCCGTTATATTCCGCGCCGCGTTCAAGCCTACGCCCTCAATTTCGCGCCCGCAGAACAGCGTCGACTTCAAGGAGATGACCGAGCAGGAGCTCGTCATCAAGGGAAGGCACGACCCCTGCGTAGTTCCGCGCGCGGTTCCGTGCGTTGAAGCTGCGCTGAATATCGCTCTGGTTTCCGCGCTTTCCTCCGAAGGAAAGCTGTAAATTCATGTTACTTCCCCTGCTCAATTATTCAAAGTGGTGATACGATGAAAGAACAACCGAGAATACGAATAGACGATGTGAATAAAATACGGATACTGGTATGCCATCTTTTATACAGTATCGGCTGCCCGCTCAACCGCGATCAGCTTATCGAGATAACCTCGCTCGAACAGGCGGTGAATTATTTCGACCTTATGGAAGCGCTGGACGGCATCACCGGAAGGCTCTGCACCTGCCAGGAAGTCAACGGTATTCCGGTATACTCAAACACCAGGCTCGGCGACGCCGCTGCAAGGGAATTCGGCAGCGAACTTCCGCAGTCGATCCGCGAAAAGATGTTCGAGGAGGCCGTGAAGGTCTACACCCGCGATGAAATTAAGAAGGATTCGCTCGTTTCAGTGCGCTACGCCGAACACGAAAACGGTACCTGCACGATAGGCGTCACAATCAAGTCTGAAAAAACAGGCAGGCAGAAGTACTACCTGACGATATCCGCGGCGGACAAGGCCGAGGCGGATTCAATAAAGAAACGTATCCAGCGCAGCCCTGAAAATTTCAGGCAGTACCTGGAAAGCTACTTTGAAAGCGGCACGGAGGGCTGACATGGACGATTACTTAGCATTATCGCTTATTATAATGGGAATCGCGATAGGCGCGCTTCTTGTAATATGGGGCGCAATGAGCCTCGCATTTTTCCTCAGAAAGAAGCACCGCGCAAAGAAGCTTCAGGAGCGGATCGCCGAGCGCGAAGCCGCAGAAGCAAAATACCGCGCCGAACTCCAGCAGGAAGAACAGAATTCCCAGAATGATAACTGAAAAAAGCTGCCCGGATATGGGCAGCTTTTTTGTACTGCGAAGCGTCACGGCTGTTCTTCTTCCTGAGCGTCGTTTGCGTTCATAAGCTGAATTATCTCTTCCTTTGAATCCAGGAAGATGTCAACAAGGTCGGGGTCGAAGTCCGTTCCCCTCCCCCTTCTGATTATGTCGAAGCACTGCTCCAGTGGCATTGCGTCGCGGTAGCAGCGCTTCTGGGATACGGCGTCGAATACGTCCGCGACTGCCATTATCCTTGCATGGAGCGGTATCTCCTCGGCTTTCAGGCCGTCCGGGTAGCCCTTTCCGCTATACTTTTCGTGGTGAAACCTCGCAACTTCGTAGGCTATCTGCCGGAAGTCCGCGTCGTCAAGGTCGCGGAAGGTCTGCTGGATTATCTTTCCGCCCTCTGCGGCGTGACGCTTCATGATGGCGTATTCCTCATCGGTGAGCTTCCCAGGCTTCTGGAGAATGCTGTCCGGGGTCGCTATCTTTCCTACGTCATGGAGCGGAGCGGCGTTTATAACATGCGTTATGTAATCCCGGCTGAGCACCCTGCGGTAGTAGCTGTCGCCGCGCATTTTATTCAGCATCAGCGTAACGTACGCCTTTGTGCGCTTGATATGTCCGCCGGTGTTGTTGTCGCGGCTCTCGACCATCGTTGCAAATCCGTCCGCCATTTCGTCCGTGTACATCGTCAGCTTGCGGATCGCGGGGTTCTCGAAGTCAATGTAAATTCCCAGCAGGAGTATAGTCGGGAATATAGCGGTCAGCAGAACCTCCGGGAAGATGGTCTGAGTTACCAGTATCACTCCCGCTATCACAATGAACGACAGTGTTCCGAGAACCTTATCCTTCGGCAGGAAGCGCCGTCTTGAAATCACAAAATACAGTACCGCGCCATAATACAGGATTATCGTTGCATAGCAGACGTACACGGAAAAGCCCATGGAGTACCATGTTGTTGCGCCCTCGATGAAGCGGAGGTCGCCTATTCCAAGGCAGACCAGCAAAAGCGAGATGATTCCCGGAATCCCGAGGTACAGTATGTGCCGCTTTTTACGGAATCCGAGAAGCTGGTCAAATGTATACGCGGTCGTAATGATGATCGTCAGATCCATTAGAAGGAAGAACAGCAGGTGCGCAATCCTGTTCACCATGTCGGGGACTATATCCATATGGTTGACCGTCCATGCTGTAAATCCATCGAAAAAAACCGCCCAGGGAGTGACTATCATAAGCGCGTCAAAGAAGTGATCGCATTTCATTTTGGTCTTTGTGGTTTCCTTGATGTAGCTTATCACAATATACAGAATTACCAGCAGGCAGCCAAGCTGTAATTTAACGTGAATCATTTCTATCTACCTCTCTTTTTTATACTATAATTGTAGTATCTCCGAGCAGGTTTGTCAATAGAAAGCGGTTATCTTTTCCTGAAAGTGTAGTCGCACATAGTCCCTCCCCTTCCTATCTGCTGGGTATAGAGAAACTCCGCCCGGGAGAGCGCGCTGTACATCATGTCATCGACCTGGCAGAACACTGCTGTTTCCTGGGCTTCCCTGCGGGATTTCCCGCTTTCCTCCAGGAGCTGCTCCATTAGCAGTGCAACTCAATAATCTCGTCAAGAAAAACATCGGCGGACTCCGAACCGCCGATGTTTTGTTTTTTACTTAATGCTGCTCTGATAGTGGTTCAGGAGTTCGCCGAAACGCTGGAAATGTACAACTTCACGCGCCCGCAAGAATTTGATCACCTCGTTGACGTCCGGGTCGTCCGAAAGGCGAAGTATATTGTCAAAAGACGCGCGAGCCTTCTGCTCCGCAGCCATGACCTCGACGAAATCC
>ENA-ORLU01002363-ORLU01002363.1-human-gut-metagenome-genome-assembly--contig:-NODE-2363-length-11174-cov-2.593404_pt1 | contig 11174 bp, 13 predicted proteins | sample MGYA00243009_ERZ508833 | MGnify/ENA primary metagenome ERZ508833 (study PRJEB26277, sample SAMN04329763) | human gut metagenome | biome: human-associated habitat | host: Homo sapiens | place: USA...
TTATGAGAGAAAGAAATTTGCAAATCAGAATTTTACGGAGAGGATATTATGTATTATCACGCATCAAGCATAAAGGATTTATCGACATTGGAACCACATATTTCAAATCATGATATTCCATTGATATACCTTTCTAAAAAACGTGAGAATGTGTTAGTATATTTAAGCAATGCAATCCAAAAATACTGTATTGAACAGGGATTTGAATATTCGGGTATTTGGTAGAAATGGGCATCTTAAGGATTTGACAAAGATGGGATACAGCGAATTGAGGAATACTATCCCAATGCACTCATTGATACATATAAAGGAGTTAGTGGATACATTTATTTTGCAGAAATGGTTGAGGATAGCGGATTTCAAACTCAAATTCCTGATGCGGTGACATCCGAAAAACCTATTGTGGTTAATGGCTGTGAATACATTGAGGATGCTTATGAAGCTATAATAGCTGCCGAAAGGCAAGGCTTGGTAAGAATATTGCGTTATAATGAACTTTCCCCAAAAATGAAGAATTGGCTAAAGGAAACTACTATAACGGAATATGAGCAAGCATCTGAACATCCGGAATATCGCTTCTTTTTAGAGGCGAAATTTGGAGATTTGTTGAAGCAATAACTGTCAGCTTTGCGGAGAGTTGAACACAGGTACGAATTTGAATTTGTGGGGGGATTTTCGTATGTGGGCGTGTCCAAAATGCGGAAGGGAATTTAAAAGAACAAATCAGGGGCATTATTGTGGTAAAGCTCCTGAGAATGTAGATGAATATATAGAATTACAGATTACAGAAGCGAAAGTGTCAGAGGTAGAATACACGAGGGAGATTTCCTCCGCACAGATCACTCTGCACTGTCAGAATCCCACGGATCGTGACTTAAGTGATGTCATACAGGTTTATGTCCATGTGAATGGCTCCGCCAATGAAGTGCCGAATCACAAGCTGGCAGCCTTTGAACGGATCCGCCTGGAAGCCGGAGCAGACAAGGAATTGCGGATTGAAGTTCCCGCCGTGGCATTTACTACAGTAGATGATTCCGGTAACCGTAACTGCGATGGTACATCCGTTACATTATATGTAGGATTTGCCCAGCCGGATCTGACCGAAGAAGGTCAGAAGACCTATGAATACGGCAGAGGACAGATCCTCGAGATCCCATTACACTGAGCACTATGGTGGTAAGCCATTTGCTATAGAGAGATGTATTTTTAAACAAGGAGGATAAATCCTCTCCTCGACATAGAGGTCTGGATTTTCCTTCGGAAAACAAGGAGGATAAATCCTCTCCTCGCCATAGAGGCTCGGATTTTCCTTCGGAAAACAAGGAGGATTACAATGAAAAGAAACAAGATCTTAAGCCTGTTGCTGTCCGTTTCCATGCTGACTGCACTCACCGCCTGCGGAAGTCAGGGTTCCGATACTCCCGCAGCATCCACCACCGATAGCGGAAGCACAGCTTCTTCTGCTGCCGAGAGTACCGCTTCTTCTGATGACGGTTATGTACTGGACAAGGTCACTCTCGTCGTAGACGGTACCTTTAATGCATCTGTGGATGCTTATCAGGACAAATTCGTCGAACAATGGGACACAGCTGTCAGTGAAGCACTGGGCCATCCCATCAGTCTGAATATCCAGCAGTTAGACCATTCCAGCTATGTAGATGGCGTTGGCCGTCTGTTTGCCAGCGGTGATTACCCCGATGTCATTCTGCTGAATGCCGGTCAGTATGCAGAATATGCAAAAACAGGTCTTCTGTGGGATATGACAGATGCCTATGATAATGCAAAGTTCCAGAGCCATATGGTACTTCCCGCAGTGAACCAGAGCGTTCGTATCGATGGCAGACAGTATGGTCTGTCCACCGGTCTTGGCGGCGGCTGTATCACTTATGTAAAGCAGGCATGGCTGGATGCAGTCGGCATGAAGGCTGAGGATATTACCGACTGGGATTCCTACTATGCAATGTTAAAGGCATTCACCGAGCAGGATCCTGACGGCAATGGCAAGAACGATACCTACGGCGTAGCTGCAGCAGGCTTTATCGGTTCCGAGGCTCCTTACACCAACTATCTGCCTCAGTTCTGGCAGAACGCATACCCCAGCTTCACCTATGATGAAAATGGTGTATGGTATGACGGTTTCAACACCCAGGAGACCAAGGATGCTCTGCTTCGTTTACAGCAGGCTTACGCTGACGGCGTCATTGATCCTGAATCCCTGACCATGGGTACCAAGGATGTCCGTGAAAAATGGTGGTCTTCCGATCAGTCCGGTTCCTTCGGTGCTTTCACCTACTGGTCCGGTTACTGGAACGATAACCTGGTTAACAACATGGATAAGAACGGTGTAGATTCCGGACTGGCAAGACTGGCCCCCATCGCTGAAATGGATGGCTACCTGAACAGAGAATCTCCTGTATACTGCATCATTGATGACGGTGACGGCGATGATTCCAGAGAACAGGCAATCTTCGATGCAGTCTTCGAGACCATGTTCGACGGCGGTACTGTACAAACCCTGTGGGTATACGGTGCAGAAGGCTACCACTGGTCTACCGAAGCTGAGACCATTGTCACCGGCGAAGGCACTGATAAGGAAAAGACCTATGAATACAAGGACGGTGAGTTCCATCTGCGTCTGAATCCTTCCGATCCCAGTGCATTATGGAAAAAGAATGCTATCGATCCTTCTTCCATGATCTGCTCCTTAGAGAATGGTTTTGAATCCGCTACCGATCTGACCAAGGAATGTAACGAGTTCTTCTCCGAACACAGCGTAGACGCTCCCCACTCTGCTTCCTGTGACGGTATTACCAACTACGGCGGTACGATCAATGATGCTAAGAACGTAGTCATCGCCGAGGTTGTTGTAAAGGGCGAGATGTAGATGCCGCTATGGACAATTATGTTAAGACTACCCAGGATATGGTAGACGAGATCCTCGGACAGCTGAATGCAGACTAAATAGTAAAAAATAACCGATTAGCAACCTGCTCCGCCGGGCGCACTAAAAAAGCCGCTTCACAAAAATGTGAGACGGCTTTTTACGGTAACTGGAAGGTTACGCGAGCAATGAGCCGCGTAACTTTCTATTTACTTCGTATCCTTCATAACATCTTTGTTCTTCACGAGATAATCGATCAGAGATACTACGGTGAGGATCAGTGCGATCCACATAATAATATCGGTGAGGATCTGTAACTGCGGGAAGTTGGCGATCATCAGACAGATCATAACCATCTGGAAGGTGGTCTTGAACTTGCCCCAGTAGCTTGCGGCGATGACTACACCGTTGTCGGAAGCGATCAGGCGGAAGCCGCTGATGATGAACTCTCTGGCAATAATGATGATGACCACCCAGGAAGGGATGCGGTTCATCTCGATCAGTGCGATCATGGCGGAACATACTAACAGCTTATCCGCCAGGGGATCCATGAACTTACCGAAGTCGGTGATCAGATTATATTTTCTTGCAATCTTACCGTCGATCAGATCAGTGAGGCTGGCAATGATGAAGATGGCCAGTGCGATCATATCCGTCACGAAAGTGTTCTCGCCGAACCATCCGGCATGGCCTCCCAGTAACAGGATAATAAACGGTACGATCAGGATCACACGAAAAATAGTCAGCTTGTTAGGCAGATTCATCTTACTCATGGTATATCTCTCCTATCAGATCATATTCATTGGAACCGGTGACCAGAACCTTGACAAAATCTCCGGTCATCAGATTCGCTGAAGTATTTACAAACAGATAGCCATCCACATTAGGGGCATCTCTGTAGGTTCTTGCGACATAGGTCTCTTCGTCCGCTACCTTGCCCTCGATCATTACAGTCAGGATACGACCTACCATATCCTCCGCTTTGTCAAAAGCGATGGCCTGCTGCAGTTCCATCAGTTCATCCCTGCGAAATTCCTTGACCTCCTGCGGCACCTGATCTTCCATGGTGGCTGCGGGAGTATCTTCCTCCTGGGAATAAGGGAATACGCCCAGACGATCGAATTCCATCTCGTTAACAAAGCGATACAGTTCCTCGAAATCCTCCTGAGTCTCTCCAGGGAATCCGCTGATCAGAGTCGTTCTCAAACAGATATCGGGAATCTTCTCCCGAAGCTTACCGATGATAGCACGAAGTTCTGCCTGGTCGGTACGTCTTCCCATGCGCTTTAACACATTGTCGGAAGCATGCTGGATGGGAATATCCAGATAGTTGCAGACCTTGGGTTCTGTTGCAATAGCATCGATCAACTCATCCGTGATCTCCTCCGGATAACAGTATAAAATACGGATCCAATAGATACCGGGGATCTGTGCCAGCTCATGTAAAAGTCTGGGCAGTTCCTTTTTACCGTACAGATCCATACCGTACAGCGTGGTCTCCTGTGCTACCAGGATCAGCTCCCGTACGCCCTTGTCCGCCAACTCTGTGGCTTCTTTTAACAGACTCTCCTTGGGAACGCTGCGGTAATTGCCTCTAACCTTCGGAATAATGCAGTAGGTACAGTGTTTGTCACAGCCCTCTGCAATTTTCAGATACGCAAAATGTCCGCCTGTAGTGACAACACGGTTGGTCTCTGTCACAGGGGCGGCATTGATATCTTCATAATGATTCTGTTTCTGGCCTGCAAGGATTTCCTCCAGGGCAGCTACGATCTCATCAATAGCAGTGGTTCCGATAATGGCGTCCACCTGCGGGATCTCCTTCTGGATTTCCTCACGGTAACGCTGTGCCAGACAACCTGCTGCGATCAGTGCTTTGACCTGTCCGCTGTCCTTCAGTTCTCCCATCTGCAGTAATGTATTGATGCTTTCTTCCTTGGCATCACCGATAAAGCAGCAGGTGTTTACTACTACTACATCTGCCTCTGCTTCATCGTCCGTGAAGGTATAACCTTTTTCCTGGAGCATGCCAAGCATCTTCTCGGAATCGACAAGATTCTTGTCACAGCCCAGGGATACAAACAATATCTTCATGCGTCTTATGCTTCCTCATCATCACCAAGGATCTTGATCTTACCCTGATTCAGCTCTTCTACTGCGATAGACAGGGGCTTATCCACCTTAGCTGTTACCAGAGGCTCGTCGCCTGCGATGATCTGTCTTGCTCTCTTGGCAGTTGCCATAACAATAGAATAACGGCTGTTGACTACAGGTGCTTCACCGGGTTCTACCTCGCTGTTTACTACTTTCATTAAATCGGTATAAGAGGGATGTAACATTTTATTTTGCTCCTTTCGCGAAACCTTTCAGTTCCTCTCTGATCTCTTTGATAAATTCTCTACGACGGGACGGTTCATTTTTCGCCGCTTCCACAAACTTCTGTACTTCTGCGGCACACACATCCAGATCATCGTTCACTACTATATAATCATAGGCATCCATGCCTTCTGATTCCTCATAAGCCCGGGACAGTCTCTGTGCAATGACATCTGCTGTCTCGGTTCCTCTGCCCACCAGTCTCTTCTGCAGTTCTTCTGCACTGGGAGGGGTAACAAACAGTAACAGGCTCTCCGGGAACTGCTCTTTGATCTTCATGGCTCCCTGGATCTCGATCTCTAAGATCACATCCTTGCCTGCCTGCATCTGCTCTTCCACATATGCTTTCGGCGTTCCGTAATAATTGCCGCAATACTGAGCATACTCGATAAATCCGTTTTTTGCAATATTTTCTTCAAATTGTTCTCTGGTGCGGAAGAAATATTCTCTTCCGTCCTGTTCTCCTTCACGCGGTCCTCTGGTAGTCATGGAGATAGACAATGCATAATTGTCATATTCCGATAACAGCTTTTTCACCAGTGTTCCTTTGCCGGCTCCGGAGAATCCGGAGATCACCATCAATATTCCCTTATTCTGCATCTTCTCTGTCCTCTTTTTCCTCTTCCGGCCACAGTGCCTGTGCTCTTCCCGCGATTGTCTCGGGAAGCAGTGCCGACAGAACGACCTGACTGTTCTCCATGACCAGTACCGCTTTCGTCTTCCGTCCCTGTGTGGCGTCGATTGCCTGTCCGGTCTCCTTGGCCTTCTGCACCAGTCGTTTGATGGGTGCGGCCTCCGGGCTGACGATGGCGATGATCTTATCCGTATTTACAATATTGCCAAATCCTATATGGATCAATCGGTTCATGGTATCACCTTTCGTAGCCATGCAGTTCCCATTCGCATAACCGCACGATATCGTGCTTCCCGCTGCTTCGCAGCTTGTTATTCAATATTCTGTATCTGCTCTCTGACTTTTTCGATCTCGGTCTTGAGCTCAATCGCACAGTTGGAGATCTCCAGATCGTTGGACTTGGACAGGATGGTGTTGGCTTCGCGGTTCATCTCCTGTGCCAGAAAATCCAGCTTTCTTCCGATACTGCCACCGGCCATCAGCGTACTCTTCGTGGTCTCGATATGGCTGCGCAGTCTCACCAGTTCCTCATCTACGCATACCTTATCTGCGAAGATCGTCACCTCGGTCAGAAGTCTTCCTTCATCTACAGTAGTATCGCCCAGCAGTTCCTTCACACGGTCTTCCAGCTTCTGGCGGTATTCAGCAATGATCTGGGGAGAACGTTCCGTAATGAAATCCACCAGCTTCAGCATGCCATCCAGCTTGCTAATTAAGTCATCTCTTAAATGCTCGCCCTCGGTGATCCTGGTCTGTACAAACATCTCGCAGGCACCCTTCAGGGCTCTCTGCAGTTCTTTCCACAGTTCTTCCTCATCGATGTCCTGTTCTTCCATCACAAATACATCCGGATACTTGGACAAAGTGGACACTCGGATATCGCAGTCTAAGTCAAAATCACTGGCCATCTGCTTCAGGTATCCCAGATACTCCGCCGCCAGTTCCTTGTTGTAACGGACATTGGATGTGTTCTCGGAAAAATCCTCGTAGGTAATGAACAGATCTACTTTACCTCTGGAAATATAATTCTTCAGTTCACTGCGGATCGCAGACTCGAAGAAATTCAGCTTCTTCGGCATTTTGATGTTCACATCAAGGTAGCGATGATTCACAGACTTCATCTCTACGGTAAACTTTCTGTTATTCTCGGCAGTTTCACATCTGCCAAATCCCGTCATACTCTTGATCATAGCTTCTCCTGTTGTAAGGGCGTGTAATGCCTTCCGCAATTTACGGTTTTCATTCTATTATAGAATAAATATGCCCTTTCCGTCAAGTGCAGGTGCCCTATTTACACTATTTCCACTCGTCGTAATGCTCCAGAAAATGATGCTTCACACCATCCTCTTTGTAGGCGATGATCGTACGTAAGTTTACATTCTCCACACTCTTGAAAATATTCCCCTCGATAAAAGGGTTAGTCTGTTTCAGCGAAGCGATCAGGTTCTTAATCTCCATACGCTTGGAGGGACTGCTGCCATCGGTACGGCAAGTGGTACAAGTGTCAGTGAACCGGCAGGCACACTGAATAAAATGCAGATCATTGTAATCTCTCCAGTGCTTGATGTCATCCTCCCTGATCATGTACATAGGGCGGATCAGCTCCATGCCCTCGAAATTCGTACTGTGAAGCTTCGGCATCATGGTCTGTACCTGTCCACCGTACAGCATTCCCATCAGGATCGTCTCGATGACGTCATCGTAATGATGTCCCAGAGCGATCTTGTTGCAGCCCAGCTCTTTCGCATGACTGTACAGATAGCCTCTGCGCATTCTCGCACACAGATAGCAGGGGGAATCCTCTATGTCATACACCGCATCAAATATCTGGGATTCAAAAATGGTGATAGGAATATCCATCAGCTTCGCATTGTTCTCAATGATCTTACGGTTTGCCTCACTGTAGCCGGGATCCATCACTAAAAATACCAGTTCAAAGGGGAACTTGTTATGGCGTTTCAGCTCCTGGAACAGTTTTGCCATCAGCATGGAATCTTTACCGCCGGAAATGCATACAGCGATCTTGTCGTTTTCCTGGATCATATCGTATTCGTTGATAGCTTTGGCAAACCGGGAAAACAGGACTTTGTGGAACTTTTTGCGGATGCTCTTCTCAATTTCCCTTGCCCGTTCATTTTCCTTTTCTCCGGGCTGTTCCTTCTGCATCAGGTTCAGCAACCATCCGGTATAGCCGCCCTGTAAGCTGTAGGCCTCCATTCCCTGTTCTCTGAAATACTCTGCGGACACCTTACTGTTCTGTCCACGGCTGCAATACAAAATTACTTTTTTATCCCCTGCTGCCGCCGCCAGCTTGTCCACCAGTTCACATTCGGGGATTGCAATGGCTCCGGGAATCATTCCATAATTTACCGCCTCATCCCCTCTGGTATCCACCAGGATGTATCGGTCAAGGTCCCGGGACTGTAGTTCTTCCCATGTGATCTCAATGGGGTGTATTGTCTCTTTTTCTTCCATTTTTATATTCCTTTACTCTGCCCAAACAGGCAGTCTATTGTTTTTCCTCTCTCAGTCTGCTACACTGTTATTAAAAATATGGTAACTGAATCGTTACATCACATTCATAGAAAGGCATACAAATGATTCCTTATACTACTTTAGATTCCATTATAGCCAAAATGCCCGAACGCACCGGGCACACTCTGTTAGATGAAGACCAGGGGTGTGTAAAAGGGTGTCGTATGGGCGTATCCCTCTATCGCGACACAGAATATCACATGCCGCAAAAGCATGACGATCAGGAAGGCTTCTTCGTATTGGACGGAAAAGGATATGCTCTCGTCGGTGGCGAAGAGATCCCTCTGCTGCCCGGCACTGCCTTTATGGTACCTGCTCACACGGATCATGTGATCAGACGGGATCCCTCCTGTGACTGCTGTAAGGTACTGTGGTTCCATGCCGCAGTAGAATGATCCTCAGTCCCCGCACACCGCCAGAAGCTCCGGCAGCTGTGCCTGAAGCTCGGTCAGGCTGTCACACTTTTTATCTACCAGCGCAAGGATCTCTTCTGTGGGTGGCAACTGATCTGGCACCATCACCGTATATAAGCCTGCCGCATAGGCGGATCGGATACCGTTGAAGGAATCCTCCACTGCCATTGCCTGCCCACAGGCTACGCCCAGTTCCTCACAGGCCTTTACATAAATATCCGGTGCGGGCTTCCCGTGCTCCACCATGTCCCCGCAGACGATCTTCTGAAAATATGCCGTGATCCCCGCCCTGTCCAGATGCTCCATGACTGCCGCTTTCCTCGTGGAGGAAGCCAGTGCCACAGGAATGCCGTTCTGCTTCAGATACTCCAGAATCTCATGCACACCCTGTTTCTCCGGAAGACCTTCCCGTTCTTCCTTTTCCTGAAATCTCCGGCTGCAATCCTCATGCAATTCTTCAAAAGACACATCGATGCCCTGCTCTGCTTTCGCTGCCTCGAACACTTCCTTCGTGCCCTGCAGTGTCCTTCCGATGCAGGCTTTAGAGATCTCGTCCACATTTTTAAGACCCCTGGGCTCCGCCGCTTCTCTCCAGCACTCCATATACATTCTCTCGGTATCAAAGAGGACACCGTCCATATCAAATACCACTGCGTTTATTGTTATCTTCATAATTCTCCTCACATCCAGAGCACCATCGGATTGTTACCCATACCGATGATCCCCATCATTTTGCGCGTAAATAGTAATCGATGATATCTGTCTCTTCCATGGAAATATAAGTTCCGTACATGGCTATGTTGCAGCACAATACCCTGCTTCCCGCAGGGAAGATCATCTCATATCCTTTGGACGAAGCCAGCCCTGGATATCTGTCATCCGCTCTTCCGTAGGAAAAATAAGCAGCGGAATTACCTATCTTCAAAGGTTTCGGTGCCCCAATCCCTCCGGCGATCAGAGCCTCGTCCTTTTTCCATTCAAAAAAGCTCCAGTTCTTTTTCTCTCCGAGTTGCCTTGGTTCTCTGCTTCGTTCCGTCAGCAGAATCTTACCCTGTGTATTTAAAAATGTCAATGCTCCCGTCTTTTTATCCACACGGATCTGAGCATATCCCGCTGTAATTTCCACCAGGGAAGGATTCTCCCGCACCGTGCATCTGAGGTCTCCTGCTGCCGTCACCGCCGCTTTCGGGAATTCACGACACTGCCCTTTGGCAAAACAAATCCGGAACAGATCCGCCGCAAGGGGTGTGATCCGCAAGGTTCCGTAGCTGCTTAAGCAGTCCACATAGCCCTTGCCCTTCATAACCATGCGCACAGCGCAGTCGATCCTGGAATGTCCGGTGGGCATCAGTGTTTTGGCATCCGGCATATCGCCGTACTCGCCGTTATTTTCTACCATCCGTGGCTCCTGTCTGCCGGTTGCTCTGCCAGCATTGCCGTTTCCTGCCCCGTATACTTTCGCAGGTGACGGCGGCCTCTTTCCGGCGGTGGCCGTTCCGGATGTCACTGATTTTCCGGTCCCTTTCCGTCCGGGTGACGCAGACTGTCCCGTCCGATTCGATCCGGGCATCACAGACTGTTCTGTCCGATTCGCTGCGAAGTCCTCTGTTGTCCCCTGACTGTTTCTTGTCACGATGATCTTCTTTGGGCCGTAACGCTCTCTGGCCACACGTTCCTTTTCCGCGTCCTGTGCCCTCTGTCTGTAGATCTCTTCTTTTGTCTTCTGGTCTGGGGATACCGGCTCTGCGATCAGTCCGGTGAGTTTCCCCCGGTACAGCACCGTCAGTTCATGCAGGGCTCGGGTGGCTGCCACGTACAGCTGCTTCACATACCCGTCTTCCACCGGGTAATCTTCCTCCGAAGCGTTGAAGATCAGTACTGCATCGAATTCCAGACCTTTGGTGTATTTTAACGGAAGTACCATGACGCCCTCGCCGATCTCCCATTTTCCCGCATCTCCGGTATTCAGTTGCACGCTGCCCTGTAAGGCTGCTGTTACTTTTTCCGCCTCCGCTTCGTCAATGCAGACTACGGCAATGGTATCCAGCCCCTTGCTCTGCCATGCTTTGATGATCTGCTCCGCCTGTGTCACCTGCTCTGTAAAATCCACACATTTTTTCACCGTGACCGGTTCCCCATGACGTATGATGGGCTCCACCGAATAGACCGGAAAGCTTCCGTGATACAGAATGTCCGTGGCAAACTCCGAGATTTCCACCGTGTTACGGTAGCTTTTCTGCAAAATGCCGAAATAATCAAACTCTCCAGGCAGCATCAATTTCCGCAGTTCCGTCCAGTCGTTGAGACCGTAGCGGTCGGAAATATTCTGGGCCAC
>ENA-ORLU01002366-ORLU01002366.1-human-gut-metagenome-genome-assembly--contig:-NODE-2366-length-11164-cov-2.386398_pt1 | contig 11164 bp, 6 predicted proteins | sample MGYA00243009_ERZ508833 | MGnify/ENA primary metagenome ERZ508833 (study PRJEB26277, sample SAMN04329763) | human gut metagenome | biome: human-associated habitat | host: Homo sapiens | place: USA...
CTTGAGCACGGCCTCGGGATGAGCAACACGTTCCAGAAACTCCATCGTCATCCGGACGCTTCTGTCCGGAGCCACCTGCTTCCCCTGCACCTGCCGCTTCGCAACGTACCAACCCTGCGCCAGAGGAAGATCATCCTGAAAATCATCGAAGTGAAGAAGCAGCCAGTACTCGAAGCACGGCTTCGTGGCCGCAAGATGTATGCAGGGATGCTGCTTCACAAGCTCGAACGCCTCGTGAAAGCCTTCATGGCGGTCGCGATCAATGACCAGCCAACACTCGGGAGAGGCGGCGGCCGCCTTCGAAACGCCGGGCACTTGCCGGCATATCCCCTCGATCGCCCGTGCGGGATTCTTCACGGGACAGACGGAGATGACCGCCTTTTTTTTCCGGAAAGGCCGATCAGCCTGCAGAAGTCCTGCAAATAGAGCACCTCAGTCTCGCCTTCGCAGAAGACATGGATCCTGCCGGGCCCCGGAACCCGGAACCCGGTCATGCGGGAGATTTGACATCGTCATGAGAATCTCCTTCAGGCAGTCGCAAATGACCGGCTCACGCCTGATCGTACTCGAGCGCAGCGAAAAAGTCCCTTTCCCCGAAGCACTCTTTTGTGCCGAATGTTCACGCGGCGCATCCGCCGTCGAAAAAGGCCCGCCTCGAAACCGAAGCGGGCCCTTCTTCTCCCTTCGAGACCTTTGTCAGAGCAGCGTCTTGAGCTTCTCGACGACCTCCACGTCGGCAGGCAGCCAGTCGACGCTGTCGAGCTCGTCGGGCGAGAGCCACTTCGCCGCCTCATGTTCGACGAGACAGATCTCTCCCTTCACGATGGACGAAAGGAAGCAGTGCATTGTGAGGTGAAACTTCGGATAGTCGCACTCGACCGTCGTCACGAGGGTCTTGGGTGCAATCGTCACCTTGAGCTCCTCCTCGATCTCGCGCACGATGGCGGCCTCGGGCGTTTCGCCGGGCTCCATCTTGCCGCCGGGAAACTCCCACCCGTCCTTGAAGTCGCCGTACCCGCGCTGGGTGGCGAGAATCCTGCCTTCATGCTCGATGATGGCCGCGACCACTTCGATCGTCTTCATTCATACTCCTTGCTGTTTTGAATTGAGCTTTTGTCGGCTTCGTGCCGCCGTGCCGCGCGCCTTCGGATTCTAATCCTCGGCCATCGTCACGTAGGCGTAGATGTCGGAACGCACGGGCACGTCGAGTCTGTAATCGATCTCGAAGGCGCGGTCGCCCGTTGCGGGAAGCGTCACGGGCACGGGCTCGCCCTGCGCCTCAACCTCCCCGAGGAAGTAGAAGGCCTTCGCCTCACCCTTGTCCTCCTTGTTGCGGCGCACGAAGAGAAGGATCCTGTTGTCCTTGTCCTCGGGCGTGCGCTTATAGATGTGGTCCGCGTCGGCCGACGTTGTCCTGCGCTTCGTCTTCGAGAGCGCCACGATGTGCGACGGCGAGACGAAGCGGTCCTCGTAAGCGATCGCGCCTTCGGCCTTGTGGTAGTTGACGAAGACGGGCATCGTCTTCGTCGTCTTCTCGTAGAAGTACCCGCCGATGTTCTGGGCGTTCATGTTGGTCGGCCAGTTGAGCAGCCTGCAGACGTCCTCGTACGTATATTTTTCGTAGAGAACGAGGTCGGTGCCCGCGTAGCGCTTCGAGAACCTGGCCTCGTAGCGCGAGACCATGAAGCCCGCGAGCTCCGCGAGCATCGTGCGGAACTCCGCGCTTCGGCCGAGCTCCTCGCAAAGTTCCGCGGCCATGCGCCATCCGAGCGCGGCGTCGTACTCGACAAAGACCATCCCGGCGCGCTGCTTCGCTTCGTCGGCGGTCTTCACGAAGCGGTTCGAAAGAAAGCCGAAGACGCTCGAGAGATGCGCGGCCGAGGGCTCGATCCCGTAGCGGGCGAGTCCCTCGCGAAGTCCCGTCTCAAGGTCCGGCCTGCCCGCGAGCAGGTCCCTGATGACAATCGCCTCGGAAACGCGCCTGCCCGCGCCCGCCTTCACGGACAGGAAGGCGAGCATGCCTGCGGCGCGCGTCGAGAGCCTAGTCGTGAAGGACTTCTCGTACTTTTCGAGAAAGGCGTAGTAGGAGCCGAACCTGTCGAAGTCGAGAAGCTCCGGAATGCGGCCGAGCTTGGCCTTGAGCTGCTCGTAACTCGTGCGGATGAGCTTTGTGTCGCTCACGCTCGCGCGGTCGATCGACTCGTAGATGCGCTTGCGCACGATCGGATCGAAGTGCACGCTCGAGGCTCCCGGAATCTGCCTCAGATCGACGGCGAGCGCGCGGCGCATGTTGTCCTTGTTGTACGAGCGGTCGTCGGCGAGCGCCACCGGAATCAGAAAGTTCGACTGGTAGTTCCCGATGAAGTCGAGAATGACCACGAATTCCTTGTCAGGTGCCTTGCGAAGGCCTCGGCCGAGCTGCTGCACGAAGACGATCGCGCTCTGCGTCGGACGCAGCATGATGACCTGGTTGACTTCGGGAATGTCGACGCCCTCGGCGAAGATGTCGACCGTGAAGATGTAGTCGAGCCTGTTGTCGCCCACGCCGTACGAGAGGCGGTAGATCGCCTCCTCGCGCAGGCTCTGCTCATCCTCGCCCGTGAGCGCGACCGTCATGAGGCCGCGTTCATTGAAGAGCCTCGAAAGTTCGGCGCACTCTTCCTTCCTCGAGCAAAAGACGAGGCCCTTGACGCGCGGACCGCTCCAGCCGAAGTACTGCGCGCGGTCGAGAATGTTCGAGACGCGCTCCTCGGCCGTCAGCAGCCTGAAGTCGGAGAGGTCCTCGAGCATCATGCCGCCCACCGTGACGTCCTTCACGCCGAAATAGTGGAACGGACAGAGAAGGTCCTCCTCAAGCGCCGTGCTCAGGCGGATCTCGTAGGCGATGTTGTGGTCGAAGAGTGCGTAGATGTCCGCGCCGTCGGGCCTGTCGGGACTTGCCGTCATGCCGAACCAGAGCTTCGGCTCGAAGTGCGCCATGATCTTCTTGTAGCTCTCGGCCGCTGCGCGGTGCACCTCGTCGATGATGATCACGTCGAACGCCTTCGGATCCAACGCGCCGAGCACGCGTTCTCGCGCAAGCGTCTGCATGGTCGCGAAGACGCAATCCGCGCCCGCCTCGTTCTGCCCGCCGCCGAGAAGCCCGTAGGTGAGTTCGTCCTCACCCAGGACTCGCCTGAAGCTTGCCATCGCCTGCCTCGCTATCTGCTCGCGGTGCACGACGAAGAGCATCCTGCGGGGCTTGAGCTCACGCACGGCGAAGGCCGCGGCATAGGTCTTGCCCGTGCCCGTGGCGGAAATGAGCAGCGCGCGGCGCTCGCCCGAACCCGCGATCCTGAGAAGATTCTCGACGAAGGCGCGCTGCATCGAGTTGGGCTCGGGACGCACGGGCGAAACGAGAAGCGGCAGGCGCCTCATCACCTCGGTCTGGGCCGCCATGTGCGCCCTGCGCTCGGCCTCGTAGGCGTCGATCACCTCATGGAGGGGACGGCTGAGCGGATGGTCCCAGAGCGCCCTGAATTCGGCCTGAAGCGCCCTTGCAAAGGCACCCGTCTGCTTCGAGACGAGCCTTGCGTTCCACTCGCGGTTTGTCGCGAGCGCCGTGCCCGTCAGGTTCGAGCTTCCGATCAGGAAGCGGCAGACGTCGCCCGAATTGAAGATGTACCCCTTCGTGTGAAAGCCTCGGTTGCCCTCGGTCCTGAAGAGCCTCACCTCGATGTTGGAGATGCCCGCGAGCTTGCGCATGGCGGCGGGATCCGAAAAGCCGAGATAGTCCGTCGTCAGCACGCGTCCCGGCACGCCTCGTTCGCGCAGCTCCTCGAAGATGGGCAGAAGCGGCTCGATGCCGCTCATCGTCACGAAGGCGACACTGATGTCGAAGCTCGTGCATCGCGCGAGTTCGTCCTCGATCACGGTGAGGACCTTGATCCTGCGGTCGGGGTCGTTGATGACGAATTCCGGCCGGAGTCCGGCCTCCTCCCCGTCGGTCTCTCCCGTGAGGAAGGCCGAGCGGAGCTGCGCCTCAAGACAGGCGTCCGTCGTCATGCCGGCGGGAAGGCCGGCGGAAATGGGCATGGTCTCGTTCATGCCAGGATTCTAGCAGCCGCTGCGCCCGCCAAAACGCCTCGATGCGCCTGCGGCGCAGGCCCGGGCCTCCGAATCAGGGCAGTCTGCCGGTCCCGGCCCAGGAGAGAGGCGAAGTCGGGCGAATAGGGGTTTTCCCGGAACACGCGTCAAATCGACATCCGCGTGGTCCTGACCAAGCCTTTGCGGAACAGGAACGGTACGGGGCCCTGACTTTCCACACGCTTCCGATGATTCCGAATCATCTAGGCAAACCTCCCTAAGAGAATCGTCCGAGGCACCTTGCGTGCAGTCACGACTCCCCCGCTTTCCCTGTGTCCTAGGCAATTCGCCCTAGAGACGGCGGATTTTCCTTCGGATAAATTGGAATCATCCCGACGCCCACAACCTTTTTTCCACCCGCGGCGCCGGGATCACCACGGAAGCCGGACCGTGCAAGCGGTCCGGAAGGAAACCATGAAATCCTTTTTTCACCCCTTCGCCACATGGAGCGGCCTGACCGAATAAGTCGGAGCCGACGCAAATCATGATGAAAGTCCTCGCAAAAATGAGCCAGTTCGTTAACAAGACGTTCGCCCTCTGGGTCGTCATTTTCGGCATTGCCGGCTTCGTTTTTCCGGAGATTTTCAAGCAGATTGGTCCCTGGATCGCTCCTCTGCTCGGCGTGGTGATGTTCGGCATGGGCCTCACGCTCTCGCCCTCGGACTTCCGTGAAATCTTCCGCCGTCCCCGCGACGTCTTCCTCGGCATCCTCGCCCAGTTCACGATCATGCCCGGTGGCGCGTTCCTGCTCTGCTATGCGCTGGATCTGCCGCCCGACGTCGCCGTCGGCCTGATGCTTCTGGGTTGCTGTCCGGGCGGCACGGCGTCCAACGTCGTGACCTTCCTTGCCCGCGGCGACGTCGCCCTCTCGGTCACCATCACGTCCTGCACGACGCTCCTCGCCCCCGTCATGACGCCCGCGCTGATGTATCTCTTCGCCAGCCAGTGGCTTGCGATCGATCCGACCGCGATGTTCATGTCGATCGTCCAGATCATCCTTCTTCCGATCGCCGCCGGCGTGTTCGTCCACAAGCTCCTCGGCGCCCGCATCGACACTGCCGTCGCCGCCCTGCCGCTCGTCTCGGTCCTCGCCATCGTGCTGATCGCCGCTGCCGTCACCGCCGCGTCCCGTCAGCAGCTGATGAACACCGGCCTCCTGGTCTTCGTCGCAGTCGTCCTGCACAACGCCCTCGGCATGCTCTTCGGCTTCCTCGTCGCCAAGTGGTCCGGCATGAACCTCGCCAAATGCAAGTGCATGGCCTTCGAAGTCGGCATGCAGAACTCGGGCCTCGGCGTCGCCCTCGCCTCCGTTCACTTCGCAGCCAATCCGATGACCGCACTCCCCGCCGCCATCGCCGCCCTTTGGCACAACGTGGCCGGCCCGATGCTCGCCACCGTGTTCCAGAACTGGCGTGACGACGACGAAAAGGCCTCCTTCTTCGACCGCATGGAAGCGGCCTGCAAGACGCCCGCCAAGGCTGCCGCCGCCGAATAACAAGGCTCGAATCCACCACTTCCCAAAGGCCGCGACGATTTCTGGTTTCCCGTCGCGGCCTTTGTGCATCCGCCGAAAACACCGCGGGCCGTTCATCCGAACAGGATGAACGGCCCTCATGGCCTTCATGATGCCGCCCGACGCACGGGCGGCTCCTTCACGACTTACTTGCCGACGGCCGTTTCAGCCGCGATGACGCCCGAGACGATGGCCCAGGAGTTCATCATGGCGGTCATGGAATCCGCGCCGTTGGCGCCGCCCACGACGCAGCCTGCGCCGAAGAGACCCGGAATCGGCTTGCCGCTCTTGTCAAGGATGCGCAGGCCTTCGCCCGCACGCAGGCCGCCGAGCGTCGTCTGATAACGGACCTTCTGCTCGACGATGTAGTACGGCCCCTCGCCGATGCCGCCCGTGATCTGACGGCCGAAGGCGGTGTCCTTGCCCTGCTTCACCATCTTGTTCCAGTCGCGCACCGTAGCCTCAAGTCCCTTGGCATCGACGCCCATCACGCTCGCAGCTTCGGAGAGCGTGTCCGCAACGGCCATGACGGGACGGCCGTTGTTGACGATCTTCGTCCACTTCATGAGCGCGGTTTCGTCGGGCACGAGCTTGTCTTCAAGCGACTTCGCAACGTATTCCTTCCAGGCCTTCGCATCCATCACGATGTAGGCGATGTGGCCGGGCTGAGCCACCGTTGTGTCGGTGAGTTCGCCCAGGGAGGCACGCTCGTTCACATAGCGCCTGCCGTCGCGGTTGACGTAGATGGCGCCCGACTTCTTCATCGTGTCGGTCGAGCTCGCGGTGGCCGCAAGACCATGGCCCGGCACCGTCTCGACGCCCTGCGGGTACATCTTGACGAGGTCCATGTTGATCGTGTCGGCGCCGATCGCCGTGGCCATCCTGTAGCCGTCGCCCGTTTCGCTGTCAAGGCCGTAGAAGACGTAGTTGCTCATCTCCTTCGGGAGCATGCTCTTCACTGCGCCGTAGCCGCCCGAGGCGAGAATCACGGACTTGGACGTCAGCTCGACGGTGTTGCCCTGCGCATCCTTGGCGCGCACGCCCACGACGCGGCCAGCGTCGTCACGAAGAAGCTCTTCGGCGCGCGTCTCAAGCATGAGCTTGCCGCCCATGTCGAGGAACTTTCCCTTCATCAGGTTCAGGTAGTTGACCGAGCGACCCTGAACGCCGAGCTGGCGGTTGGCCGAATGGTCGGGATACTGCGTTGCCGCGGGACCGTACGGGATCTTCAGGTCGTAGACGAGCCAGTCCACGACGCCGCCCACGCGTTCGGTCACCTGCTTGACGAGGACCGGATCATTGCGGTTCTTGCCGACGCGGAAGATGTCCTTCGTGGCAAGCTCGGGCGAATCCTTCGTCTCGTGCATGGCCTCACGCTGGAAGCGGGAGCCCGTGGCGATCAGCGTGCCCGCGTTGAGCGCCGTAGCGCCACCAATCACCGGCATCTTTTCAATGAGGATCACCTTGGCGCCGAGCGTTTCGGCACGAACGGCGGCGGAGATGCCCGCGCCGCCCGCACCGACCACGACCACGTCGGCCTTTTCCTTGATGAGTCTGGCGGCAGCCTTCTTCGTCACGACAGCCGTCGCGAACGCGGCGGGATCGCCGCCCGCCTTCCTGATGGCGTCGGCCACGGCGGTGCGGATGCCCTCGCTCGTGAGCGTGGCGCCGGAGACGGCGTCAACCTTGAGGCTCTGGGCGTCGACGATGCGCGCAGGCATCTGCTTGACGGCCGCGTCCGAAATGCCGACCGTCTCGACATGCTTCACAACGCGAACGGCGGAAAGCTTTCCTGCGTCAACCTTGACCTCGACGGTCAGCTCGCCGTTCCTGCCCTGCCCGACGCCCGTGTATGTGCCGTCCGTCATGGACGGGGCAGTGGACGCACAGCCGAAGACCGCGGAAATGGCCGCGATCGATGCCAGAAGCTTGAAGGACTTCATCATGTTCTCCTCTTTGGTCTTGTGGGGCGGTGCCGCCTGAGCGGCACAACATCCCAAGTCTAGAACGACAGGAACATGATGTCACGAGGCAAAACCCGAAAACCTGCGTAAAGGCGCGCAGGGACTTCGTCTTCGGGCAAGGGAAGCGCCTGATCTTGAAATATTGAGTCGCCCGAATGTCGCGCAGCTCTTTTTGCCGAGCTCGTTGCGGTCTTCCTTCGACACGCCGAACAAAAGCGCGAGATCCACCTCGAAGTCCTCGATGCACCGCTGACGGCAGCGATCGGAAAAATGCCTGGTCCTTCCGGAAAAACAGTGCGGCGTGCAGTTCATGGCTGGTCTCCTCATGACGGGTTGCTCATGCCTTCATGTTAGTTGGCGGGGAGATCGCCTCCAAAACCGCAAATTTGCGGCCTGATGTCCTTAGATCGAACGACCCACCCCTACCAGCAACCGCAAATTTGCGCTTTCTCCGAGCACCTGCCTCCGATCTTAAAGTGAGACTTGCCAGACAACCGCTCACAAAGGAGGACACCATGAGCCGCTCGCACCACATCGCCAAAATCACCTCCGGCGCCGCCATCGAACACGTCCGCAGCTACCTTCTCTCAGAAGCCGCCAGGCTCGGTCTCGGCGAGGAAGTTGACGCCGCCGACTGCAGGAAGCTTCTCGCGCTTCTTCAGGACATGCGCAGGTCGCTCGAAACGATTGAGCGCCGCGGCGGTCTCGTTGTCGTTTCGTCGACCCAGACCCTCATCACGACCTACCGCTGCGAAGGCTACCGCCCACAGCGAAAGCCCCACAGATGCAGTCCCCATCTTTCCATGTCAGAGAGGGGCTTCATCAAGGAGCGGGGCCTCATGCACGCCGACGGCACCATGGCCGCGCCTCCCGTGCGCCTCTGGTAAGACGAGGCCGGGAAAAGGCAAATTTGCGAAATTCCGGCTCCGTCCCATGCGCCTTCACAATGAACATGCATCCCGCCGCAAAGGCTCCGCCTTCTGCGGCGGACAACAAATCCTTCCAACCCGAGAAAAAAGCCATGACCATGCAGAGCCTCAGCACGACCACCACCGAACTCAAGCCCGTTGAACTCCAGTCCTACCTTGACGAAGGCTGGAGGATCTTCGTCGATACATGCTCCTTCATGTCCTCCGGGTGCGAGCCGTTCTTCACCCGAAGCGCCGCAGCCTTCAGGGACGCAGGCGTGAGCATCCACTGTCCGAAGGAGGTGCGAAGAGAGCTTGAGAAGAATCTTTCCTCCCCGAAGGAGCAGACGCGCCAGCTTGCCATGCGCGGTCTGGCCGCCTACGACGCTCTGGACAAGCTTGACGTCCTGCGCGAGATCGACTGTCCGGGCTCGCAGGAAAACGTTTTTGCCGACCCCGTCTTCGCGAAGATCTTTGACGAGCAGCGCGCCGAGCACAAGCTTCTTCTCATCACCCAGGACAGAAGGCTCGCCGCCGGCCTCTACAGCCGCAATCAGGACGAGTTCATGCACTTTCATCCGGTGCACGTGCTTCGCCTGCTCTCCCGCGGCGACCTCGGCTTTCTCAACCACCCGCAGACTCAGGAGCTTATGTTTCCGCCGAATATGAACGATTTTTCCCGTCAGTCCGTACCAATGATCCGCGCCCATCTCGTCTCGTCCGAGGCGGTTCCGCCCGCTGGAAGGTCGGTCCCGCGCACCGTCTCCGCAGGCCGCACCGGCGACGTGCGCGAAGCGTCCCGTCCTGAGAAAGAGTCCGTTTCGAAGGTCGTTTCCAAGCCGGCCGTTCCCGCCGTCGAAAAGGCCGCGCCCGCCCTGCACGCCGCCTTCCCCGTCTGCACGAGCGTGATCGACCTTGAGGACCGTCCCGTGGGCATCGACAGGGCGCCCGTCGAGGGCGACGTCGTCTGTGCCGTATTCGGCATGACCCACACGCTCGGCCGTAGACTCGGCGAGGGCGGCGAAGGCATCGTCTACGACGCAGGCAACGGCATGGTCGCCAAGATCTACCATGCCGACAAGTGCACGACCCGCCGGGAGGCGAAGGTCCGCCTTCTCGCCTCGCGTCCGATCCGCCTCAAGGGCGTGTGTGCGCCGCAGCGCATGCTCTTTTCCAACGGCTTCTTCGCGGGCTGCCTGATGCCCGAAGCGAAGGGCTTCGGGCTTGAGGGTCCGCTCGACAAATGCTTTGCGGGCTGGAGCCGCGCCGACCTCGCGCAGCTCGCCGTCACGATCCTCAAGACGATCGGGAGCCTGCACAGGTTCAACGTGCTCGTGGGCGACGTCAACCTCAGCAACATCAGGGTCGTCTCGCCCGACGAAGCGTATCTCATCGACTGCGACAGCGTTCAGGTCGCCAACCTTCCCTGCCCCGTTGGACATGAGATGTACACGGCGCCCGAAATCCGCGGACGCGACTTCAGCACGTTCCTGCGCTCGAAGAGCAGCGAGAACCATGCCGTCGCGGCCCTGATCTTCATGCTCCTCATGCCTGACGAGGACCTCGACGAGAGCGGAAAGTACAGGCTCGGCGCACGGAGGATCTCCTCGGATCCGTTCCTTCTCGACTATCTCGGCTTCCACCGGGGCGAGCCGCTCACGCTTTGCCGCAGAGCTCGCATCTGGAGCCATCTGCCCGACGACCTGAAGTCGGCGTTCGGGAGGACCTTCGACAGCAGAGGCAACCTTCATGCCGAGGCCGACCGCCTTGGCGTTGCGGGATGGATCCTCCGCCTCAACGCCTATCGCGAGCGTCTTCTCGACGGCACGCTTCTCGCGGACGACCCGCTTGCCAACGAGATCTATCCGAAGACGGGCAGGAAGATCCTGCCTCCCGCACGCCCCGCCTGCGTCGTCTGCGGCAGGCCGCACGACGAGACCGACGGCAGGAACGGCGTCTGCAGCGCCTGCATTTCGATCGCCGAGCGCGTGCTCGCCAGAACGACGGTCCGCGCCGCAGGCACTCCCGCACCTTCCGCTCCGAAGAGTGAGCCGAAGGCGTCCGGGCCCGAGACCGCGGCAAGCGAAGACAAGCCTTCCGACACCGCGTACGAACGCACGTGCGTTGACTGCGGGTCGCTCTTTCGCATTACGAAGGGCGAGGCTGAACATCTGCGAAACCTCGGCTACAGGCTGCCCGCGCGCTGCAAGGCATGCCGCGCCGAGCGCCGCGCCAGAAAGAAGGCGATCGAACGCAGGTCCGACGAGGACGGCAGCATCCTCGACGAAATCCTCAACGGGGTTCGCGACCTCATCAAGCCGCTCGCCTGAGAGAGGGAGGTCGTCCTGCGCTCCGCTGCAGGCTGCTATACTTTCCGGCACCATCTCCTTCACCACAAGGTCCTTCGGCGCCACGCAGTTTCTCGAATACATGCTTCGATCAGGCAGGCTGCAGCCCGTCTCCTGCAGAAAGTATGCGGGCGCACTCTACGGCACGCTCTCCCGCATGGCCGAAATGCCGCTCTCCGAAATCGAGTCGGCTCATGAGTTCGAGCAGATTGCGGAAGGCCTCAGGCAGCTCGACGCCTTCTCGCAGCTCAACAAGACCAGCAACCACATGTACAGCAGTGCTCTCAATTGAAGCTCCCCTGTCTG
>ENA-ORLU01002376-ORLU01002376.1-human-gut-metagenome-genome-assembly--contig:-NODE-2376-length-11118-cov-2.583190_pt1 | contig 11118 bp, 8 predicted proteins | sample MGYA00243009_ERZ508833 | MGnify/ENA primary metagenome ERZ508833 (study PRJEB26277, sample SAMN04329763) | human gut metagenome | biome: human-associated habitat | host: Homo sapiens | place: USA...
CCGAGGAATCCTGACCGCTTGTGAAATTTATCTGTAAATGGGCAGACAACAACAGGCAATTTCACAGATCCTCTTCCTATTATGGATACTATATGGGAACTCTGGAAAAGGTAAGGCATCTGGAGCTGTCAGGAAATGAACTGGCAGAATTTTTGCTTTTGATGGAAGGAAAGACATTGCAGGGAGAATCTATAGGAACCAGAAACACAACCTGGGAAATAACCAGAGAACATCTTCCAAGAAAAATGACCATAACAGGTGCAAAGCAGGGAATTGAACTGAAGGTAAGCAAATTTACGTGTGCAGCAAATACGGAACGGTATAAAATTTGCTTTTATGATAAAAAGATTTATATTGAGAATTTAGAAGAGCTTTTACCTGTTAAGGATTTTCTGGACAGTTTGTCTTTGATCTCCGGTGAGAAAGCGTTTATAGAAAATAAAGATGTACCGGCATTCTGTCAGGAACTTTTACCGGTGATCCAGAAGTTTTTTAAATGCAAAATGGTTGAATTTCATCCGGAAAATTATGGAATGGTTGAACCGGAGTTTCGGTTTTATCTGGATGCGCCGCAGGAAAATATGGTTACATGTAAGGCGACTGTTAAGTATGGAGACAGGGAATTTTCTTTATATACAACGGACGATATTGCAGCAAGGGATATGAATAGAGAAACAGTTGTCAGAAATGTGATCCATAAATATTCGAATGCTTTTAATCCATTTGAACAGTGTGCGGTAATTGCGGATGATGAAGAGATGGAATATGAATTTCTGACAGAAGGAATTCAGGCACTGCAGGCAGTGGGAGAAGTATTTATTTCTGATGCGCTGAGACGGATTGAAGTCCGGAATTCGCCAAAGGTTACAGTAGGTGTTTCCCTGAGTGGAAATCTGCTGGAGCTGAGTATGACAGCAGGAGATATTTCAAAGGAAGAACTGATTGACATTCTTTCCAGATATAATAAGAAGAAAAAGTTCTATCGTCTGAAAAACGGAGCTTTTGTAAATGCAGCAGACTCGGGTCTGGATACAGTGGAAGAACTCAGGGCAGGGCTTCAGCTGACGGATAAGCAGATGAAGCAGGATAAGATTGAAGTACAGAAGTACCGTGCGTTGTATTTGGATGCACAGTTGAAAGAGAATCCGGTTGTTTCGGCAGTAAAGGATAAATCTTTTAAGTCGCTGGTAAGAAATATGAAGACCATTGAGGATAATGATTTTGAGGTGCCGGAGAGCCTGGATAAAGTTCTGCGGGAGTATCAGAAACGGGGATTTCTGTGGATTAAGACATTGAATTATAATGGATTCGGCGGAATACTTGCAGATGATATGGGACTTGGAAAAACGTTGCAGGTGATTGCATTTCTACTGTCAGAATTTCTGGAAAGAAGGAATACTGTTGTTGAAAATATAGCAGTAAAAGAAACTGCAATGTTAAATATGCAGAGTGAAATTGAGATAGTGGAACAGGCGTGCAAGGCAGCAGAGGCGCAGAAAGCTGATGGAAAGAAGGCAGATGGACAAACTGGAAAGCTGCAAAGAAACACATTAATTATAGCCCCTGCATCATTGGTGTATAACTGGAGCAGTGAAATTCAACGTTTTGCACCGGAGCTTACAGCAAAGATGGTGACCGGGACTGCAGCAGAGAGAAGACAGATCCTGGCAGAAGCAGATTCTGAGGATATTCTTCTGACTTCCTATGATTTGCTGAAAAGGGATATCAGCGAATATGAAGGATATAAGTTCAGATGTGAGATTATTGATGAAGCTCAGTATATCAAGAATGCAAATACTCAGGCTGCGAAAGCAGTAAAAGAGGTTCAGGCAGACTTCAGGCTGGCTCTTACAGGAACTCCGGTGGAAAACCGCCTGAGTGAATTGTGGAGTATATTTGATTATCTGATGCCCGGTTTCCTTTACAGTTATAAGAAGTTCAGGGAAGAAGTTGAAATTCCGGCAGTTCAGAATTCAGATGAAGATGCAATGAAACGTCTGCAGAAAATGATCCGGCCGTTTGTACTCCGAAGATTGAAGAAGGAAGTGCTTACAGATCTGCCGGATAAGCTGGAAGAGAATATGTTTGTACAGCTAACAGGAGAGCAGCAGAAGCTTTATGATGCACATGTGAAACGGATGATGCTGATGCTGGATAAGCAGTCCGAAGAAGAATTTAAGACCTCAAAGATTACAATTCTGGCAGAGCTGACAAAATTGCGCCAGATCTGTTGTGATCCGTCTCTTATTTTTGCAGATTATAAAGCTGATTCTGCAAAAGTGGATATGTGCCTGAATATGATCAGTAATGCAGTGGAGAGCGGACATAAGATTCTGTTGTTTTCGCAGTTTACGACAATGCTTGACCATCTTGCGAAGCGCCTTGAAGAGGAGAAGATCAGTTACTATATGCTGACTGGTTCTACAAGTAAGGAGAAGCGTGCACAGATGGTAGAGAACTTTAACACAGATGACACACAGGTATTCTGTATTTCTCTGAAGGCAGGAGGAACCGGTCTGAATCTGACGGCAGCAGATATTGTAATCCATTTTGACCCATGGTGGAATCTGGCAGTGCAGAATCAGGCAACGGACAGAGCACACAGAATTGGTCAGAAGAATGTAGTGAATGTATACAAGCTGATTGTGAAGGATACGATTGAAGAAAATATTTTGAAACTGCAGGAAAAGAAACGTGAATTGGCAGATCAGATCCTGGAGGGCGAAGGGCTTAACGGAGGCAGCTTCACAAAAGAGGAACTGATGGAATTACTTTCCGGGAAATAACCGCTTGATTGCAGTTAAATGGCATTTTTTGTAAATACAGAAATGTATATTCTCCCTGTTTTTCCACATAATAACCATACAACACATGATATGGAAACTGAAGGGTACAAAGACAGTAAACTTCGATAAAAGGAAAAACAGGAGGAAGAAAAGTGCATGAAAGCGACAGGAAATGTTAGGAGCATAGATGATCTGGGGCGTGTGGTCATTCCTAAGGAGATCAGAAAAACGCTGCGGATAAAAGAGGGGACACCACTGGAGATTTTTACTGACCGGGAGGGGGAGATTATTCTGAAAAAGTATTCCCCTATCGGAGAACTGAATGTTTTTGCAAAGGAATATGCAGAGGCGCTGGCGCAGTCAAGCGGGATGGTAGCGTGTATCACAGATCACGATCAGGTGGTGGCTGCTGCGGGACAGGGAAGCAGGGAATATGTGGGAAAACCTATCAGCAAAGCTCTGGAAGATGCAATTACGGAGAGAAGCTCTGTGTTTGCCAACGGAAATGACAGAAGCAGGATACCTGTGACTCAGGAACAGAGAGAACCTTTGTATTCCCAGATCATGCAGCCTATTATCAGTGCAGGAGATACAGTAGGATCTGTGCTTTTACTGGGAAAGAATGAAAGGGATGTGATGGGTGAATCAGAGAAGATGCTCATCAGAACAGCAAGCGGATTTCTGGGAAGACAGATGGAACAGTAAAATTAATAGAATCTTCAGCAGCTTATAGTGGCGGCTGAGGATTCTTTTTTGTATAATAAGAAGCAGTTATGATTTTCTGGAATTGTTATAGTAATAAAATTGTTATGGCAATGAGAGGTGGAAAGGAGACATATTATATGGCTGCAATATATCTGGCACCGTTTTATCTGTTGGTGTGTGTATATATCCTGCTTCGCAGCCTGCACTGGTTTCAGGTATTACATACGGTTTTTCAAAATGTGTGGGTGTGCAGGGGGATTGGACTTGTATATTTATTTGTAGTGTTTAGTATACTGATCGCATTTATGGCACCTGCATCAGGATTCAGGAGATTTATGAAGCTTCTGAGTAATTACTGGCTCGGTGTTTTGATGTATACACTTATGACTCTGGGAATCGCGGATGGATTGAGACTGTTACTGAAATATCCTCTTAGAAATTTTGCCTTTCCGGGGAGAGAATTGCTTTTCAGTAATATGGGAACTGCTGTTGTGGGAGCTGTCTGTGCGGTGATCATTTCAACAGTCAGTATTTACGGAGTGCTCAGTGCCGGAAATATACATACAACGAAGTACAATATTTCTGTTGATAAAAAGGCAGGAAATATGAAGGAGTTAAATGTGGTTCTGGTCGCAGATCTTCATCTGGGATATAATATTGGATGCAAGCAGATGGAGCAGATGACAGAGAAGATCAATGAGCAGAATCCGGATCTGGTGGTAGTGGCAGGAGATATTTTTGACAATGAATATGAGGCACTGGATGATCCGGAAAAACTGGCGGAGATATTGAGAGGGATTCGGTCGAAGTATGGCGTGTATGCATGTTACGGAAACCACGATATTCAGGAAAAGATTCTGGCGGGATTTACCTTTGGCAGTAAGGAAAAGAAAGAGAGTACCCCGGAGATGGATGAGTTTCTGGAGAAAGCGGGGATTACGCTTCTGAGAGATGAGTATGTGCTCATTGATGATTCCTTTTATCTGTATGGCAGATCGGATTATGAGCGTCCGGGACGGGGGATTGATAAACGAAAGACTCCGCAGGAAATCACAGAGGGTATGGATGTGTCACTGCCAGTGTTGGTTATCGATCATGAGCCGAGAGAACTTCAGGAACTGGCGGATACAGGTGTGGACGTAGATCTCTGCGGACATACCCATGACGGACAGGTATTTCCGGGAAATATTGTGATCAGATTCTTCTGGGAAAATCCCTGTGGTTATCTGAAGAAAGGAAATATGCATAATATCGTTACATCCGGTGTAGGGCTTTTTGGACCAAATATGAGAGTTGGGACTAAAAGCGAAATCTGTGATGTCAGCATATGTTTTAACTGAATCAAGTAAGTCCCCGGCTTCAACTGCAAAAATCAATAAGCAGTTGAAGCCGGGGACTTGTCTGTTTAGTTATGTCTGATCTGATTTTGTGCTCAGTCGAGAGCTTTCTCACTCATTTCTTCCAGAAGGTCTTTTTTCAGATCCCAGAGTTTCTGAGAAAGGTCTACATATACTTTCTGAGGATTTACGAAACGTCTGGATTCATCCCAGAGAGTATTCTGCTCTTTCTGGCAGTATTCGCGAAGCTCCATAACAGATGGAGATTCATAGACCCGTTTACCTTCTCTGATGACAGGAACGAGAAGTTCGCGTACTTCATAGGTTCCGCCGAGAACTTTTGTCTTTTTCCAGGTATCGATTGGATCAAAGAGAACCATGTTCTGGTCTGCATCAAGCTTTTCATCAGCAAGGCAGATAAGATCTGCCCTGATTTTTCCGGTTTTCTTATTATAGAGACGATATACGGTTTTATTTCCAGGGTTGGTTACTTTCTCTGTGTTTTCGGAAAGCTTGATCTTAGGTGTAAATTCGGTACTGTCTGCATCTTTGACAGCAGCAAGTTTGTATACACCGCCGAATGCAGGATTATCGTTGGCGGTGATCAGTCGTGTTCCGACACCCCAGGAATTAATCTTGGCATCCTGAGCCTTCAGGCTCTCAATGAGATATTCGTCCAGATCGCTGGAAGCGGAAATAACTGCATCGTCAAATCCGGCAGCAGCAAGCATCTTATATGCTTCTTTGGAAAGGTAGGCAAGATCACCACTGTCGATACGGATACCGTATTTGGTAAGCGGAATACCTTCTTCGCGCATTTCCTCAAATACACGGATTGCATTTGGAACACCGGATTTCAGGACATCATAGGTATCTACCAGTAAGGTGCAGGCATTCGGATAAAGTTTGGCATAGGTTTTGAATGCGGTATATTCATCCGGGAAGCTCATGATCCAGCTGTGTGCGTGAGTTCCAAGGACCGGTACGTCGAACATTTTGCCTGTGAGAACACAGGAAGTACCGGCACATCCACCGATGATTGCGGCACGTGCGCCAAAGATACCTGCATCCGGTCCCTGGGCGCGACGCAGACCAAATTCCATGATCGCATCACCCTTTGCAGCATAGCAAACGCGGGCTGCTTTGGTAGCAATGAGGCTCTGGTGATTGATGATATTCAGGATTGCTGTCTCTACAAGCTGAGCTTCCATGATAGGTGCTACGACTTTGACAAGCGGTTCTCTTGGGAAGACAACTGTTCCCTCAGGAATTGCATAGATATCACCTGTGAAACGGAAGTTGCTTAAATATTCAAGGAAGTCCTCTTCAAAAGTATTCAGACTTCTGAGATATTCGATATCTTCATCTGTGAATTTAAGATTCTCAATATATTCAATCATCTGTTCCAGTCCGGCAGTGATGGCAAATGCACCTCCGCATGGATTGGTACGGTAAAACATATCGAAGATAACAGTCTGGTTTGTTGGGTTCTTAAAATAGCCCTGCATCATAGTAAGTTCATAAAGGTCTGTGAGCAGAGTAAGATTATTAGCTCTCATATATAGCTCTCCTTTTGGGTTCATAATAATATCTCGGGTGTAACTGTTTATCGCAATTTACAGATATCAGGCCAGGGCTGAATAGCTTTTGACCTCAGTATCATAATATATAGTCTGGAGAAATTATTATTAAGATTTCCTGCTGCTTTGATCTCTATAGCAAGTTTCTAGTGTGCCGACAAGTTGATTCTTGAAACAATCTTGCGTCAACCTGTCGGCACACCAGTTACGAGAATTGTTATATTTAAGAAAGAGTATATCAGAAGCAGCAATAAGTTTTTATTGATTATAGCATAATTTTTCCCAGAGTACATAAAAAAACTCCGGGAAATAGGCGGTATTTTCATGTTTTTGAAGAAAAATAAAAAAAATTAAAAAAATTTCAAAAAAGGGGTTGCATTTTTTGAAAGACTATTATATAATACCAATTGTCGCGAACGAAGTAGCGAAAACAAAACATAAAGGGCTATCGCCAAACGGTAAGGCAACGGACTCTGACTCCGTCAGTTCAAGGTTCGAATCCTTGTAGCCCTGCTACATGAGGCACCTCGGTATGAGGTGCTTTTTTGTGCTATAAGAGAAACTGAAATTTTTTGGAAGTGAAAGGTAAGATTAAGATGGAAAATTCGGGTAAAAAATATCAGATAGATACAGAAGAAAATAAAATGTTCTTAGGTGAATTGCAGAAAAATCTTTTAAATTTTGGAAAAGGATTTTTATCACCGGGAGGAAGTGCTTATTTCCTTGGGGATGATGGAACACCATGGAAAGACAGAAACAGAGAAACATGGATCACATGCCGTATGGTCCATGTATATAGTATGGGAATCATGCTTGGGGATAAAGAAAGTCCAGCACTGGTCCATGGTGCTGTACATGGATTACTGGAAGAACTGAAAGATTGTGAAAATGGAGGATGGTATCCGGGAATTACACCGGATAATAAATTCCTGCCAGATAAACAGTGTTATGCTCATGCATTTGTTCTTCTGGCTGCTTCTTCTGCTTTGCTGGCAGGAGAAAAAAATGCAGAAACTCTGCTTAAAGATGCATTGGAATTATTTGATAAACGGTTCTGGGATGAAAAACAGGGACTTACTTATGATACCTGGAATACAGAATTTACAGTTCTTGATGATTATCGCGGTCTTAACGCAAATATGCATACAGTAGAAGCGTTTCTGGCAGTAGCAGATGCAATAAAAGAAGAAAAGTACAGAATACGTGCAGGAAGAATTATAGATCATGTTATTGGATGGGCAAGCGCAAATGACTGGAGAATACCTGAACATTTTACAAAGGAATGGAAAGCTGATCTTGATTGCAATAAAGAATGTCCTGCTGATCGTTTTAAACCTTATGGAGCAACACCGGGCCATGGAATTGAGTGGGCCAGATTGATCGTGCAGTGGGCATATTCTTCTTATAAAGATACCCCTGATTCTGCAGAAGTATATTTAAAAGCTGCAGAGAAACTCTACAACAGAGCAGTTGAAGATTCCTGGAATGTGGATGGAAATCCTGGAATTGTGTATACGACTGACTGGGATGGAAAACCTGTTGTTCATGACAGAATGCATTGGACATTGGCAGAGGCAATCAATACATCAGCAGTCTTATGGCATATAACTCATAAGCAGAAATATGCAAAAGATTATGAAGAGTTTATGAGATACCTGGATGATAAGGTATTGGATCATAAAAATGGTTCCTGGTTTCATCAGTTGGATGAAAATAATAATGTGATAGGAACAGTATGGCCGGGAAAATCAGATGTATATCATGCTTTTCAGTCAACCTGGATCCCATATGGAACACCATATATATCAATTGCTTCAGATGTAAAACAGTATATGGAAGTATGCCATCAATAAAGTAAGTGTTTATTTGTACCCGGCGTACAAGATTTCTGTAAAATGCAGCCAGAACCTGACGGAACAAGGTTCTGGCTGCATTTTACCTCAGGATGATAAAAAGAATGATGTGGGTAACTATTTTTTAATCTCCGGCTGGAATTCTTTTACATCTTTGGCAATCTCGCCGCTTAACAGGAGCATGCAGATCAGGTTTGGGATAGCCATCAGTGCGTTGGCGATATCGGAGAAGTTCCATACCAGAGCTCCGGGACCACCGGAAACCATGGCTGTGGCAACACCGACGATATTTCCGGTACCGATGGTGGCTGCCAGTGCGGTTGTCAGTGCGGAAAAAGGTGATACATCTCCCTGTCCACGGTTCTTGGTGCGGGCTTCCTTGCTGAGTGTGCTTTTCAGCGCATAGCCAAGATTACGCCATGTGAGAAATCTGGTGCGCACAGTCAGGAAGATACCGGTTCCGACCAACAGGATCAGCATCACCGGTCCCCAGACAAAGTCATCAATTCTGGTAACAATTTCTTTATAAAATACTTCGAAGATTTACAGAGCTGAATATCCGTAGCTGCTGACAATGGCATCGATTTTCTGCTGCCTCTGACACATTGGACATTTTGTAGATGAATAGGAATGATAGTCCGGTATATCTTTGGCGTTAAAAATAGAATATACAGGGAGAGAAGCCACGCTGTCTACGCTGCTGAATATGGCTGCGATACCTCTGATAGTGCCTCCGTAATACAGAATGCTCTCGATTGCTTTGGACAAAGTAGAGCCTGTGGTAATCGAACCATTGAGGATCAGTACATTTTTGCCCTTGATCATTGGCTGAAAATTATCACGGAAGATAATCTGTCCGGAATTGCTGGATTCAGGAGTAATCACGTAGATCGTCTGATGAGCATTCAGGGAAAAAATGCCGGCTTTGGTAAGTTCTTCAGAAAGATATGCGCCAATTACTTCCAGTCCGTCCATACAGATAATGGTATCAACAGGAGTAGATACTTCATAATTAGCAGCCAGTTCGTGAGCAATATTCTGTGCCTCGGCAGTTCTGGATTTCATAGTTGTAAGATCCAGATAGTGAGTGATATGTGACTGAGATGTGACGAAATGTCCGGGAATTACCTTCAGCTGAATGCGGCTGTCACCACGGGCGTAGATTTTTGTCATGTTTTCCAGATTCATAAGAATACCTCCCTCGTTGAAAAAAACGTGTAACTGTTCAGTAGCTTTGCGGTTAGCAGACCATTGAACAGTTATAAATCAGTACATTAATCTTATAAAACATTGTAGCATTGTTTTGCCGAAAAATAAATAATATTGTACAAAATCAATAAAAAAATATGCGATATGTATGAAGATTGTTAATAAAATACCAAAAAACATATAACGATGATCCCCTGGTGCGTTGATGGAAGTATTATTTACGAGGGTTGCTATAGATTGGTTGTGAGTTATGGAGAATGGAATAAACAGTGATGGGTGTGGAAATGGGAAACAGAAGAGAATATTCTATAGAAGTAATATATGTGAAATGATATAATGATTTTCAGTCTATTATTGACTGTCAGAAAAAGAGAAAAGATGAGATAAAAAATGTATACAGCAGAACGAATAGAAGAATTGGATGAAAATAGGAGCCTGATAAAAGTGACAGATTAACAGCCTGATATTTTGACTGCGAAAAGTGAATAATCATAAGAAAATCTTAAGAATTTGTCCCTTTCATATTAAGAAGCTTCGATTATTCTAATATCAGAAATACAAAATAAGAAGCCGGGGTGTCTGTACATGAGAGATTTCAGACTGGCATTTCGGATGATGAGGGAGGTGTATAAAGTGGCGAATATTCTTGTCTGTGATGACGATAAAGACATTGTAGAGGCAATCGGTATTTATCTGGAGCAGGAAGGGTATACGGTCATAAAAGCCTATGACGGTGTGGAGGCGATTAACGTATTGCGCAGTCAGCCGGTGGATCTGCTGATCATAGATATTATGATGCCGAAGCTGGATGGCATCCGGGCTACTTTGAAGATAAGGGAAGAGAATCCTCTTCCGATCATTATTCTTTCTGCAAAATCAGAAGATGCAGATAAGATCCTTGGATTAAATGTAGGGGCAGATGATTATGTAACCAAGCCCTTTAATCCCCTGGAACTGGTGGCAAGGGTGAAATCACAGCTTCGAAGATACACACAGCTTGGTGCGGTGGCAGAAAAAAGAGAAAATATTTATCAGACCGGTGGGCTCATGATTGATGATGACCGCAAAGAAGTCAGTGTGGATGGAGATGTGGTTAAACTCACACCAATCGAATACAGGATTCTTCTTTTTCTGGTCAGAAATCAGGGCAGAGTTTTTTCTATCAATCAGATATATGAACGTATCTGGGAAGAGGAAGCAATCGCGGCGGATAATACCGTAGCGGTCCATATCCGCCACATCAGAGAAAAAATTGAGATCAATCCGAAAGAACCACGTTATCTCAAGGTTGTGTGGGGACTTGGGTATAAGGTGGAAAAGATTTAAAATTCCACAGAAGTCTGTGGAAAACATGGAAAGGAAATGGGGTAAAATGAAGAAAAAATGGTACAAAAAAAGCGGAATAAAAGCATTTTTTATCTGTCTGACAATAGTGTTTCTGGTGACAGCCTGCGTCAGTGCAGGAGCATCTGTATATGTCATGAGCAAGGGAGTTCAGCCATTGGACAGCAGAAAATATGTGGATTCGGAGAGTTTTACAGACAGTGTTTACAGTATGTCACATACAATTCTGGAATCACTGAAAGAGCGGGAAATTCTCGATGAAAGCAGCGAGGATGACCTGATCGATCTGGCGGAGCTGAAAGAA
>ENA-ORLU01002380-ORLU01002380.1-human-gut-metagenome-genome-assembly--contig:-NODE-2380-length-11097-cov-5.547187_pt1 | contig 11097 bp, 7 predicted proteins | sample MGYA00243009_ERZ508833 | MGnify/ENA primary metagenome ERZ508833 (study PRJEB26277, sample SAMN04329763) | human gut metagenome | biome: human-associated habitat | host: Homo sapiens | place: USA...
TTAGGACCTTTGGTGATCGGGCACATATTCTGTACTTGCTGCGAATAGGTCATAATCATACTCTCCTTTTGACAAATGTCGCTTTGGCAGCACAAAACCGCCGCCGCGCCCTGCCGGCACAGCCGCTGCTCCATACTGCTTGCATCCGAACCGGGTGCGCTGCTCTCTTTCAGCGCCTGCACCGGTACTACCACGCATGGTTTTATTATAGAGAAAACGGACGAATTTTGCAAGTCATTTCCTGCAAAAAGTACAGCCGGTTTTTACGGTCATCCGTCGCTAACTGTCATTTCCACCGCTTTATACAAAACAGTCGTCAAGTTTTTGTCAATTCTGCCGTAAGCACCGGCAAACTTTTTGCAGCCTTTACTTTTTGCGCGTTTCAGCGCGGGTCTTTCTGCACCGGATGCAGCGCCCAGATGGCCGCAAAGCCCGCCGCCGCACCGGCCATGGCAAGCAGGTGCCGCCCGTTTTCCAGCGCCAGCAGATTGGCTGCAAAGGGGAACGCAAGGCTGCCCACGCTCTGCCCCAAGGCCAGAAAGCCGTAGTTCACCCCCGCATGGGGCAGACCGAACAGGTCGGTGGAAAGGGCAGGCAGCACCGCCGCCAACGCCGAGTAGCAGAAGGTGAGCCCGGCGTAGCACACCACCACCCACCAGCCCTGCGCTGCCCAGAACGCCGCCGACAGCGCAAGCGAAGCCGCAAACAGTCCAAGGTCGGTGGCGCGGCGGCCAATGTGGTCGCTGAGCATGGGCATCAGCATCCGTCCCGCAGCGCTGCCCACGCTGCCCAGTACGATGCTCCACAGCGCAGCAGTCTCGTCCAACCCGCGCTCCATGCCCAGCTTTAGGATGATGGGGCTGAACAACAGCACCGCCGGTGTTGAAAAGCACACCGCGCCCGCACACAGCCAGTACTGCTTTGTGCGCAGCATCTGCCCCGGGGAAAGGTCGAGGGTGTTTTTGCCGCTTGGCTGCTGTTTTTTCTGCGGTGGGTCACTGAGCACCGCGCTGCCCGCAAGGCACACCGGCAAAGTGAGCGCCCCCAGCGCCCAGAACGCACCCCGGATGCCCTGCACCGGGCCAAAGCCTCGCAGCGCTGCCCGGACGAATAGGGTAAGGAACGCGCCGGAAAGTCCCACTGCACCGCCGATGACCCCGGTCGCCAGTCCCTTGCGCCCCGCGTACCACTTTTGGGCGCAGGACTGGATAGAGGGGTACAAAAAGGCCGTGCCCAGCCCCGCCGGGATGCTGAAGGCCAGAAAGAACCCCCACCCTGCCCTGCCCGGCAGAAAGGCCGCTGCAAAAAAGCCGCCGCAGAGCAGGGCTGTGCCCCACAACGCCGCGCAGCGCGGCCCCTTTTTATCCTGCAAAAAACCGCCCAGCACACACCCCACCCCAAAGGCGGCGATGAGCAAGGCAAATGCATAACCCGCACCCTGCTCCGAAAGGCCGTATTCCTCCATGACCGGCTGCTGAAAAACGCCCCACGCCGCCGGTAAGCCGGTAAGCACCTGAATGGCTGCCCCTGCAGCCAGAATGGTCCACGGGTGTTTTGCTGCAAACTGCTGCTTCATACTTTCACCTCAAAGATTTGTGCAATTTGCGATAGTGTGCCCATTTGGATTGACAATCCGGCATTATCCTTTATAATGGTAAAGTACTGAGTTAAAAACGCTCCCGCCCCTTTTCAGGCATCGAGGGCGGGTACAATTTACAGATAGAGAGGAATTACTGTTATGAAAACACAGGCTTTGAAGGGTATGCGGGATCTGCTGCCCGCTGAGCAGACCCTGCGCGATTACATTCAGGGCAAGATTCTGGAGACCTACCGCTCTGCCGGTTTCGAGCGTATCTCCACCCCCATGCTGGAGGATATGGAGAATCTGGACAAGTCCGATGGCGGCGACAACCTGAACCTGATCTTCAAGGTACTCAAGCGCGGCGACAAGCTGACCGCTGCCCTGAACACCGGCGATCCTAAGCAGCTGTCCGATATGGGTCTGCGCTACGACCTTACCCTGCCGCTGAGCCGCTACTACGCAGCCAACAAGGATAAGCTGCCCAGCCCCTTCAAGGTCATCCAGACCGACCGGGTGTTCCGCGCCGAGCGTCCGCAGAAGGGCCGTCTGCGTGAGTTTGTACAGTGTGATATCGACATTCTGGGCGATGCTTCCCCCAACGCCGAGGTGGAGCTGATCGATGTGACCACCCGCGCCTTGCTGAACATCGGCTTTACCGGCTTTACCGTCAACATCAACGACCGCCGCATCCTGCGCGGGATGCTGGAGAGCATGGGCTTTGCTGCCGACACGCTGGACTCCGTCTGCATCACCTTTGACAAGATGGACAAGATCGGTGCCGAGGGCGTGAAGGCTGAGCTGACCGAGAAGCAGCTGCCGGAGAGCGCCATCAACGCACTGGCAGACTTTATCGCCGCCGGGGACGTGACGCTGGACGCCGTAGCTGCCCGCTGCGCCGACCCCGCCATCGCCGACGACCTGAAGTATGTGCTGGCCACCGCCAACACGCTGGCTGCAGGCCGTTATCAGGTAGCCTACTGCCCCAGTCTGGTGCGCGGTCAGGGCTACTACACCGGCATGGTGTTCGAGGTGACCTGCCCGCAGTTCAGCGGTGCTGTGGCCGGCGGCGGACGCTACGATAACATGGTGGGCAAGTTCCTTGGCGTGCAGGTGCCCGCCGTGGGCTTCTCCATCGGCTTCGAGCGGGTGTGCGGCATTCTGCTGGAGCAGGGCTACCAGATCCCCGGCGCAAAGCAGAAGATCGCCCTGCTGTACGGCAAGGACACCGACTTCCCTGCCGTGCTGAGCAAAGCCGCCGCGCTGCGCGAGCAGTACAACGTCACCGTACTGCCGCAGGGCAAAAAGCTGGGCAAGCAGCTGGGTCAGCTGGAAGCCGCAGGCTTTGCAGGCGCAGCCTTTATGGACAAGGACGAGGTAAAGATCTTCGCCCAGCAGTAACCTGCCCGCCTGACGATTTTAAAATTTGTGGCTCAGAAACGTCTGCGGATGTTTCCGGGCCACTTTTTTCAGCCGTCACAACGCAAAAAAGCAGCCCCGCCGGTGCTCTGGCGGGGCTGCTTTTTGCGTAACAGTGTATTTTTTAGAACTCGATCTTGCTCTCGATGTAGCTCTTCAGCTCGCTGATGGGCATACGCACCTGCTCCATGGTGTCGCGGTCACGGACGGTGACGCAGTTGTCGGCAGCAATGCCCTTGGCCTCGTCGCCCACAGTGTCAAAGTCCACAGTGACGCAGAACGGAGTGCCGATCTCGTCCTCGCGGCGGTAACGCTTGCCGATAGAACCGGTATCGTCGTAATCCACCATGAAGTACTTGCTCAGCTCGTTGCGGATCTCCATGGCCTTCTCGCCCAGCTTCTTGCTCAGGGGCAGCACGGCGCACTTGTAGGGAGCCAAAGCCGGATGCAGATGCAGCACGGTGCGGACATCCTCCTTGCCCTTGCTGTCGGTCAGGTGCTCCTCGTCGTAGGCCTCGCACAGGAAGGCCAGCGCCACGCGGTCGCAGCCCAGAGAAGGCTCGATGACGTAGGGGATGTAGTGCTCGTTGGTCTCGCTGTCGAAGTACTCCAGACTCTTGCCGGAAGCCTCCTGATGGCGGGTCAGGTCGTAGTTGGTACGGTCTGCAATGCCCCACAGCTCGCCCCAGTCGGTGAACGGGAAAGCGTACTCGATATCGGTAGTGGCGCGGCTGTAGAAGGCCAGCTCTGCAGGCTCGTGGTCACGCAGGCGCAGGTGCTCCTTCTTGATGCCAAGGCTCAGCAGCCAGTTCTCGCAGTAGTCCTTCCAGTAAGCGAACCAGTCCAGATCGGTGCCGGGCTTGCAGAAGAACTCGCACTCCATCTGCTCGAATTCGCGGGTGCGGAAGGTGAAGTTGCCCGGGGTGATCTCGTTGCGGAAGGCCTTGCCCACCTGACACACACCGAAGGGCAGCTTGCGGCGGGTGGTGCGCTGGATGTTGGCAAAGTTGACAAAGATGCCCTGTGCGGTCTCGGGACGCAGATAGCAGGTGGAAGAGCTATCCTCGGTCACGCCGATGGCGGTCTTGAACATCAGGTTGAACTTGCGGATGGGGGTAAAATCGTGCTTGCCGCACACGGGGCAGACGATATCCTCGTGCTCTGCGATGAAAGCGTCCATCTCGTCAAAGCTCATGGCGTCCACGTTCACCTCGGGGTGCTCTTCCCCGATCAGCTTGTCGGCGCGGTGGCGTGCCTTGCAGGCGCGGCAGTCCAGCAGGGGGTCCGAGAAGCTGGACACATGGCCGGTGGTCACCCATGTCTGGGGGTTCATGATGATGGCAGCATCCAAACCCACGTTATAGGGGCTTTCCTGCACAAACTTTTTCAGCCATGCCTTTTTGACGTTGTTCTTGAACTCCACGCCAAGGGGGCCGTAGTCCCAGCTGTTGGCCAGACCGCCGTAGATCTCGGAACCGGGGAACACATAACCACGGTTCTTGCAGAGATTGACGATCATGTCAAGGGTCTTTTCGCTCTGTTCCATTGTAGTACATCCTTTCCGTCCGCGGCTGGTTTGCCGTGTCGTATCGTGTTGTGTGCCGGCGGCTTTCCCACCGCCGGGCGTGCTTGCGGCTTGCACAAGCACAGTATATTTACTGTACCATGTTTTGCCCCGCTTGTAAAGCCCGGCAAACAGTTCAGCTGCGCTCTGTCAGGTATTTTACCAGCAGGCGGTACAGGGCATCCGGGTCGATTGGTTTAGACAGGTGCTCGTTCATGCCGGATTCCAGCGCCTTACGGCGATCCTCTGTAAAGGCGTTTGCCGTCATGGCAAAGATGGGGATGGTCTTTGCGTCCGGGCGGTCCATGGCGCGGATGGCGCGGGTAGCCTCGTGGCCGTCCCGCACCGGCATCATCACATCCATCAGGATAGCGTCAAAGCCGCCCACCGGCGAGGCTGCAAAGGCTTCCACCGCCTGCTGTCCATCGGCGGCTTTGGTCACTTTTACGCCCACCTCGTTCAGCAAAAACTCCATGATCTCCATGTTCAGGGCGTTGTCTTCGGCCAGCAGCACCCGCTGTCCCTGCAGCACGGCAAGGTCTGTCTGCTGCTGCTCCGGCTCTGCGGCTTCGGTGCTGTCGATGACAAAGGGCAGGGTGATGGTGTAGGTGGTGCCCACGCCCTGTCGGCTTTCCACCCCGATGGTGCCGCCCATTTTATCCACAAGACTTTTGGTAATGGACATTCCAAGGCCGGTGCCGCCGTATACCGAGCGCGCCCCGGCATTCTCCTGCGTGAAGGGTTCGAACATCCGCTTCTGGAACTCTTCGCTCATGCCGATGCCGGTGTCCGCGCAGACAAAGCAGATCTGCACCTTGTCCCCGGTGCAGCTCAACTCAAAGCAGTCCAGCATCACACGACCCTTGTCCCGGTTATACTTGATGGCGTTGCTGAGCACATTCATCAGCAGCCGCTTGACGTGCAGCGGACTGCCCACCAGCCGGGGATGCGGCAGCTTTCCGTATTCCCGGTGCAGCACGATGCCGCGCTCTGCCGCCTGTTTTTCCAGCACGTCCGTGATCTCGTGCATCAGCTCGGGCAGATCAAAGGGCACGCTTTCCAGCACCACCTCGCCGGACTCCAGCTTGCCCATGTCCAGCACCTCGTTCACCAGCTCCAGCAGCAGGGTGGATGCCTCCCAGATCTTTTTGCGGCAGTCGGCCTGCCGTGCCATATCCTCCGGGCAGCGGTCACCGATCTCCACCATGCCCCGGATGCCGTTGATGGGGGTGCGGATATCGTGGCTCATGCGCTGCAAAAACTCGGTCTTGGCAAGGTTTGCGCTCTCCGCCTTCAGCGCAGCCGCCTTGAGGGTCTTTTGGTACTCCTGCTCCCGGTGCAGCTGCTGCTCCCGGTAGCGCTGGTCGGTCTTGCCGCGCAGCAATTGCAGCAAAAACAGGAGAACCATGTAGGTAAAGGCAGCCATGCTCACATTGCGCATGGTAGAGACATATACCTCTCGCTCCGGGCGGTAGACATAGATGTAAAAACTGCGCCCCTGCCCCACGATGCCGTAAGCGTACTGCTGCCCGGTGGTGCTGTGCACATGGATCATGCCGCCGTCGGTGCTGCGCGCTTTTAAGGCAGAAAGGGTGGGGTTATCGTCCACGGTGGTATCCAGCAAAGAGGTGTCGTTGCTGGCCACGATGCGGTCGCCCCGGGTCACCACGATGGTGCCGTCCACGGCGGGGTTATAGCCCTGCACGCAGTTCTGGTAGGAAAGGTTGTAATTGCGTACATATTCTGCCGTGGTGCGGTAGTACACCACAAGCACCCCGTCCCCGTCCTTCCGGGCGCAGGCTGCGGTGTCTACATAGGAGCCATCCTCATTTTCCGACCGTCCGGCGTAGACCTGCTCCGGGTGGTCGGCCACCTTCAGCACGATAGAACCGGCCAGCTGCGCTTCCATCTGTTCCCGGACCTGCAGGTCAGCCGTCCGGCCATCCTGTGAGGCTGCGCACAAAATTTTGCCCTCTGTTGAAAGCACCAGTGCGCCGCTGAGAGTATAGTCCCGCAGATATTCCGCCATAGCGGCATCGTCCAGTACCCGCGCGGGGTCATCCTGCCGGTCGTGCGCGATCTCTCTGCACAGATGCTGGGCGTTTTCCATCATCCGCATCAGGCTTTTGGTCTCCGTGGCAAGGTTCAGGTTATCGTAGCCGGTGCACTGCTCCTTAACATAGCTGATGGTATCCTCAAACTGCTTTTCTGCATTTTGCAGGTCGCTGTGCGCCGAGACCCCCAGCACGCCGCCCAGCAGCAACAGTCCCGCAAGTGCACACACCATGATGAACTGCTTCCGGTTGAAAATACTCTGGCTCTTTTCCATTCCGTCATGCATGGGTACTGTCCTCCAGTCCATCCAGATAGTGCTCGGGGTCGTCCAGATAGCGGCTCACGATCTGCCGGACGGTGCCATCTGCCAGCATCTCCTGAAAAACCTCCGTCAGCTGCTGCGGCAGGTCATCGCTGCGCTCTTTGGCAAAGGCAACGCCCAGCCGCGCCGTCATCAGCGGCTCGTCCAGAATGCGGTATTCAACGCTGTAATCCTTCATGAACTGCCGGATGGCGCTTTCGTGGGCGGCTAAGGCGTCCGCGTAGCCTTTGAGCAGGGTGGTGTAGAGCAGATCCCGGTTCTGCAGGGAATACAGCCTGCGCAGCCGGGGCAGACCATTCTGCTCCGCATTCAAAAACAGTTCCTCCGGCTTTGTGGTGGACTGCACCGCCACCACCTTGTCGGCCAGATCCTGCAGGGTGCGGATGTCGCTATCGGAGCGCACCGCCACCACCTGACGGCTGTGCAGATACGGCCCTGCCCATTGGTATTCTTCCTCGCGGCCATCCATGGAAAAGCTGCCCCAGATGCAGTCGATGGTGTCGTTTTCCACCAGTTCCTTCTTCTTTTCCCAGTCGATGGTCACAAATTTCACCCGGTAGCCCAGCCGCCCGAACGCCTCGGTGGCCAGCTCCACGTCAATGCCGGTGGGTGCACCGTCCGTGCCCATATAGTTGAAGGGCGGGTAGTTATCGCTGCCCACCACAATGACCGGCATTGCAGCCGTATAGTCATCCGTTTTTCCGGTACGCCCGCAGCTGCAAAGCAGCGCCGCGCACATCGCCAGCGTCAGCAAACAGGCCGCCAGCCGCAGTCCTCTTCTGTGTTTTTTCATGGTTCTTCCATCCTGTGTTTTTTGCTGCTTTTTGTAATAGAATGCTCCACGCTATCAGTATAATAAAAACTGTTCCAAAAGAAAAGAAGAAAATTACTTTTCCGGCAGATTCTACACTTTTCCGCAAAAAGGGCTCCCGGAGCGCCTGCGAACGCTCCGGGAGCCGAAAAAGCCATTTTACTTGTGGTACTTCATGCCCGCATTGATGGTGCAGGCGCGGTAGATCTGCTCCGTGAGCACCAGTCGTGCCAGCTGGTGGGGCATGGTGATGCGCCCCATGCTGAACTTAAGGGCAGCGGCCTTTTTCACCTCGTCGGACAGGCCATGGGACGAGCCGATAACAAAGGCCACGTCCCCTGCCCCGCTGCCGGCACGCTGTGCCAGAAACTGCGCCAGCTCGTCGGAGGAGATCTGCTTGCCCTCGATGCACATGGCTACGATGGCAGCCCCCTTGCGCACATTGGAAAGGATGGCTTTTCCCTCCTTATCCAACGCCTTTTTTACCACCGCGTCCGAGGCGTTTTTCTCCTCGATCTTTTCCTCCGGCAGTTCAATGATGCGAAAGGCGGCAAAAGCCGCCAGACGCTTCTGGTACTCTGCCACGCCCTCGGCAAAATATTTGGCGTTCAGCTTGCCCACACAGATCAGGTCGATATTTTGCATGACTGCTTCCTCTTTTCAGGATAAACGATTTAAAATTGTCTCTGCTTCGCTCCAACAATAACAGCGGAAAATTTTTTATAATTTGTAACTCCGAAACGACTGCGGTCGTTTCGGAGTTACTTTTTCACGGGAGGGGACTTTTCGGAAAGGCGGCGGGGAGTTTCCTGCGCAAATTCCGGCGAAGTGGGGCCCCGGTGCGCAGCACTGGGGCGGAACAGGGGGTTCCGGGCTCATTTGCGAAGGAAAGCTCTCCGCCGCCTGCCATCACAGCAGGCTCATCTGCTCGCCCTCGTCCTCGGCGCGGATCAGCGCACCGGTGGCGGGCAGGCTGCGCACGCGGTAGCGGTGGGGATTTGCCAGCTCCAAGGTATCTGCCGGCACCACCGAGGCGATGGTCTGGTTCTTTTTCAGGGTGACCACTGCCACGCCCTGACTGTCGCGGGTGGTCTTGGCGGCGATCTGCGCCGTACCTACCAGCAGCATCCGGCTGGCGCTGGTGCGGATGGCAAGCTCGGTCTCCTCCGGCAGGTAGAGCATCATGGCAAGCGGTTCCTTATCGCTGTAAGCCTTCAGCAGCTTGCGGCGGTTCTGCTTGGTGGCGTAGGAGCTGAGAGGGATCTTTGCGCACTTGCCGCTGGCAAAGAAGAACAGCATAAAACCGCTGTAATCGCCGGTAATGACCATGCTCAGCACGTTTTCGCCCTCGTCCATGCCCAGCCGTCCCGGGATGAAGATGCCCATCTGCGCTACCTTGCCGTCCTCCAATTCTGCCAGACGCACCTTGTACACCTGCTGCTTGTCGGTAAAGAACAGCGCTTCTACGTTATTTCGGGTCTCCAGCTGCTGGATGATCTCGTCGCCCTCCTTCAGCTTGTGCGCACCGGCGGTGCGCAGGCTCTGGGGCGGGATCTTTTTAAAGTAGCCCTCCCGGGTAAAGAACACGGTCACCGGGTAGTCCGGCACAGCTTCTTCCTCGGCGGCAGCGTCCTCCTCGGGCAGGTCGTACAAGATCTCACTGCAGCGGGGCTTGCCGTATTTTTTCGCTACATCGTTCAGTTCGTTGATGATGATGCGGCGGATGCGGGCGGGCTTTGCCAGCACATCGTTCAGGTCGGCAATGTCCTTTTCCAGCTGCTCGATCTCGCCGGTGCGCTTGAGGATGTATTCCCGGTTCAAATGGCGCAGCTTGATCTCTGCCACATAGTCCGCCTGCACCTCGTCGATGCCAAAGCCGATCATCAGGTTGGGCACCACCTCGGTCTCTTCCTCAGTAGTGCGGATGATGCGGATCGCCTTGTCGATATCCAGCAAAATGGCGGCAAGACCCTGCAGCAGGTGCAGCCGCTTTTCCTTGCCGTGCAGATCATAGTAGGTGCGGCGGCGCACGCACTCAACGCGGAAGGCCGTCCACTCCTTCAAAATCTCCCGCACGCCCATGACCCGGGGCTGACCGGACACCAGAATGTTGAAGTTGCAGCTGAAGCTGTCCTCCAGCGGGGTGGCCTTGAACAGCTTTGCCATCAGCTTGTCCGCGTCCACGCCCACAAAGGCGCAGGCTTCCTTGTCGCTGGTGTTCAGCGGTACGCCGTCCTTGATGTAGATGCGATAGCCCGTCTCCCCTTCCTTTGCCATCTCCACATAGTTGCGGATCTTTCGCTTCAGGCAGACGTCCGTCACCAGCCCGTAGCCGGTCTCTGGGTCTATACGGGGCATGTTGCCCGCGTCGGGGTCACCGTTGGGATTTCCGTTCTCCACATCGAAAAACGCCACAAATTCATACCGGTTCTTGATAGGCTCAGACATTTTCATTCTCCTCCTTTTTCGTATACCGCTTCTGTGTCTGGTGATAGTAGCCAAGGTCGAAGGAGCCCTGCTGGGCCAGCGTCATACGGGCAGGATAGCTCTCGCCCAGCAATCCCTTCAACACACTGACCTGTTTATCGAAATAGACTCTCTGTCCGGGCTCCAGCTTCCGCAGATGCTTCTGATAGAGATTGTTCAGCACCGGGAAGATGCTGGCAGGCATGGTCGCTGCCGAGTTGAAATACTTGTCCTTGATGGTCGCGTTGATACCGGGATTTGCCGCCTGCTGCGCCGATTCATAAACGGAGAACAACCGGCCCAGCGTGTAAGGAATGTTGGTGCTGGCTTCGTTGAGACTCACAGTCAAAACCTCCTTTGGACAGTCCGTATGTGGATTTTTCAGATAATACGCCTTGATGATGGCCGCGCGGCCCCATGTGATGTTCCGCTCCGCACGAATACGGAGCATGACAGCCTCCAGCAGCGACGCCGGATACAGCCCGCCGGAAAAGATGGCCCGTGCCGTGGCTCCTGCCATGGCCGGTGAAGGAGACTTATCCTTGGAATTCGGATTCACCGTTTCCCGCAGCAGCGCCCACAGAGGCAGCACACCGGGCTTAGCGTCTGCAGGCCTCACGATCTCCAGCCGCTCATAGTGGGCATTGACGTTCTGTATCAGCCTGCCGAAGCTGTCCCGCAGAAAGAATCGGACAGAGAGCCGGGCCGCGTTAGGCGCCAGCCCCAGAATGTAAAAGGTGCGGTCCGGATCCACGCCCAGGTCCGTGCTCGGCAGACCCTTTGCCAGATTTTTTAAGGCAGCCTGCAGATAATTTTCCGATAAGCCTGATGGCATATTGCCGGACATGAACGCCATAAACAGATCAGGATAAGAAGGCTCT
>ENA-ORLU01002382-ORLU01002382.1-human-gut-metagenome-genome-assembly--contig:-NODE-2382-length-11077-cov-3.121545_pt1 | contig 11077 bp, 10 predicted proteins | sample MGYA00243009_ERZ508833 | MGnify/ENA primary metagenome ERZ508833 (study PRJEB26277, sample SAMN04329763) | human gut metagenome | biome: human-associated habitat | host: Homo sapiens | place: USA...
CTCATAACATCCACAAGTGTCAGGGTTCCTGCGAAATTATTCTCAAAATATTCTTCTAAATGAATTCTGTTAAAATACTTTTCATCATCAAATGCTCTTTTCAAAGTATAATAAAAGTCATCTGCACCAAAACTTTTAGAAACATATCCATTAGATTCACTATTGATTACATCAGGTATTCCACCTGCTGGTGTACATATTGGTATAACGCCACAAGAGATCGCTTCCAATAATGAAATTGGGAGTCCTTCAAATAAAGATGATAACACAAAAAAATCAGCCTGTAACAGATAATCACCAACATTATTTTTTGCACCTAGCCAATATATTCCTTTTTGCGCATTATTGAGAATATGTATATTTTCTTCCGAATCATACGCTGTACCAATTAATATCAAAATACCATGATTTCCCTCATTTAAGAAACGGTTGAATGTATCTACTAACAACTTTTGATTCTTTGCTTTAGCACACCGAGCTACATGTACGAAGATCTTATCATCATCATGTATCCTTAGCTCATTCAACTCAATAGTCACTTTATCATAATCAGTTGTTTGCTGGAGTCTTGATCGCCCATTCACTATGTTTATAGCGTTATCCATATTGTATAGTTTCTTATATGAATCAAGACACAACTGCGAGATAGTCACCGGCTGCACTTTCTTTTTATAAAACCATTTATATATGAATTTTAGATTTTTATTGATTAAACATCTCTCAGCAAGATTATGTATAGTATGAAAATATCTTATACCAGGCAATAATATTGCGGGTAAAAATAATGTAATCAGATTTGCATGAGAATGTACTATATCAGGCTTTTCTTCTTTTATAATTTTCAAGATACGCCAGATTGATTTTACCCCTAATCCACTCTTACACTTTAGATTTATATATTTTATTCTAGCACTAATCTCATTCTTATAATATGAGTTTTCCAAAATTGAGTCATCATCTGTAGTACATAAGACTAATTCATTATTTCTAGATAATTCATTAGATAGGTCTATTACTAACCTTTCAGCTCCAGCAGCTGCAGTAGAATAATGTAGTTCCAATATTTTCATATTATTATATCACAAGTTATCAATAGATTAAACAAAAGGAAGTTATGCGTCAATAACATCGTTATTCTATTAAATTTCGTTTGTACAAAAAGTATCACACTCCAATAGACTCTTTTAAAGCATCCAAATACCCATGTCCAAACTTCAAATCTGGTTCTACATAATTTCCCTCTGCCCATTCATTCCAAGATCTCAAAAATAGAATTTTATGTTCGTCCTGTTTCTTTGAAATTATCTCTAATGCTGTTTTTATATGTTCTTCAAAAAGAGCAGGAGTAGAATCAGTATAAATTACTGCACGACGCCCTCCTCGTGGTGATCTATCCCAATTAGGAATGATTGATGGATATACATCTTCCCGATAATCATAAGATGTATAAAAATTAGAAATAATATCACTATATTTATATTTATCAAGAGGGGTATAATTAGGAAAAACTTGACGTAACTTATGCTGAAGTAACTTACTCCAACGTCCCTTACATTGTTCCTCCGCATGCCACAAATTTGAAGGAGCTAATGCGTCAAAACCTAAATCAAAGATCTTTTGATACCTATTAACAGCTGCATTTTGGAGCCCGACAAAATGTATTCCTGACAGTCCATTTTTTTTTGCTAAATTCTGCCATATATTAATAAAGTGTTTTGCATCAGGCAAAGCTTCGGGATCGTATATCAAAAACATAGGTTTTCCATCCACAGCGATATATCTTTTATCCTTAAACGCAGGTAATACATTATCAAAATGCTGTACAATATCCTCATCACCAGGATATTCTTGTATCATCAAATCTAAATTCTTATGTTTTTGGGCATCACTATTCCACGTCCTACGCGTCCAACTATGATTAGCCCATCCCAAACAAAATGGGAAATCAGGTTTTCCTGACGATAAAACTTCATTAAAAGGACGTTCAAGTATCTGTTTACCATTACCAAACCAATAATGCCAATACATAAATCCCTCTATCCCTGCCTCACGTGCCATATCCGCTTGCGCTTCTCTAACCTCAGGCATCCTTAAATCATAGTAGCCTAAATCCGCAGGAACTCGTGGCTGATAATGTCCTTTAAACAAGGGTTTAGCTTTTCCTACATTTGTCCACTCCGTAAAACCCTTTCCCCACCATTCGTCATTTTCCTTAATTGGATGAAATTGAGGGAGGTAAAATGCAATAACTCTTGCTTTTGTAATCATATCTTATATATTAACACTTAATAAATTTCAGTAAAATAATAATATATACATATTTCTGATAAACTAAATAGCTTACTCAAATCAATGTTTTCTACCTATAAATATTTTCGACTCCATTAATAATAGCGTATAGAAAATAATAAAATATTTCATATAACCATATTCTCCTGTAATAGCCGAATAAGCAATGTAATAAACAGCTAATGTAATCACAAACAATGTTACATTAACATTCTTGTTCATTCTATATACCCCCCTAAATAACCAAACAAATGTAATGACCCACACACACAAGCCTACTATACCACTATTACAAAGTACAACGAAAATAAGAGACTCGAAAGCTAATAAAACAGGGTGAAGATCATGAATAGACATGTAATAACCACACCATTCATATCCCTTTCCAAAAATTAAACAATCCTGTATTTCCCTGAAGCAACCATTCAGTTGCTCCATACGCATATCAATAGAAGAACCTTCCACATTCGTTTGGCGACTATCTTTAATAAAAATTGAATCTATCGTTGCTGATAATTCTGGTATATTTTCAATAATAATATAACCAATAAATCCTATAACAGCGACATATATCATCGGTTTAATTCGACGTAACATTAATAGATAAAAGAAAACAGTCAGAAACATGGCACCTATCGGAGTACGGATGCCACAAAGAAAAATACAAACAACAATAAAAAACATCAATAAATATACAAATAATGGTTTTATTTTATCTTTCAAAGAATAAAGGTATACCATTGCTAAGCCTAAAAATAGACCGAAAATCATAGGGTGAGTGAACACCGATGATATTTTGATAATAAGCCGAGCCATTTGCTCACCAAATTGAGCCTCACGCAATTCTGCATTATTAATCTGTGCCATAAAATAGACATAAGGATTTAATCCATTCAAGGTCAACAAGAAAATTCCATATATAACGATGACAATAATTACAATAACCATACAGTTTCTACTATATCTAATGATTTTAGGATCATATCTAGACACATTCCACATAACTATTGGTAATACTAAATTAGTCATCATATTTGCACGCCATGAATTCAATGCAATATCTGTTGGAACAAACTCCTGAAAAGGCATCATAATAAGCATCATAACATAGAAAAAAATAAATGGATAGAATGGACGCAAATCCAACCTAACTTTACCGTGATGTTTATAATAATCTATGACAAAAGCAATAAGAAGTAAAATATTCGCAAAATTCCAGCTCAGAGAAATCCCTAAAAAATTTATATTAAAATATGGAACCAAAAAAAAGTAAGCAAGATACAAAACCAGACCTATTCGCAACTTTACGAAAAAAGCCACAAGAATGATAATGGTTAACCAAGATTGAATAAATGCCATAGAGCGGATATTGTAATATAGGCTAAAATTAGTCCAAGCTTTTATATTTTGTAACTATTCTCTCTACTATAGCATCTGCTTCCTTTTCACTGATATCATTTATCATGGCTGTACTATCATAAATGCCATTTGCTTCAAATGCTCCTTGAAATTTATAACTATATGCTAACCCAAACAATGGTACTCCTGTATACATAGCTGCAAAATTAGCATGCATACGTGTACCAATAAAAAACTTCATTTGAGATATAATAAACTTTATTTGGGGCGAAATCAAATCTTGATCAATAAGTATAATATTGCTCTTATCATGCAATTTAGAATAGACATCACGTGCAGCTTCCAAATCGTCATTTGCAACTTCTACTTTCTGATAATTATATGAATGAGGTATTAAATAAATCGCAATATTCTTCTGTTGGAAATAAACAATAAGTTTATTTATGAGATATGGATACGTAGAGAATTGCCCTGAAAGAGTTCTAAATTTATTGCTATAAGCCAATCCGCTTATATTAATACCTATTTCCTTTTGCATTAGCCTTAATTTCAATGTTAAAAGGTTCCGGTTTCATATAGTATGACAAATCCCTCGTTTGTTCATACTTCAATCCCATTGCCTCCAAATCAGAAGCATATTTATCATCACGAACAAAAATTTGACTAGCGTAACAAAGTATACGGTCAGCTATAACTTTATTCTTGCTCTCTCTAAATGGTCCTAATGTTTGAGGAAGAATAATAACAGGAATATTAAATTTCATTGCTAAATTGATATCAGGCAACCGATTGAGAAAAGAGGTAGTATTATAAATATCTGAAAAGCCATCTCCTCCATTAATTGCAGCAACGTACTCGACTTGCTTTATCATTCGTCCTAAATTAGTAAAAGGTAAACAAATATGCAAATATTTAACCAACAAAGCTTCTACAAAAAAAACATTAACCGTTAAATATTCCCATTTCACACCTGCTATATCAATCTTTTGAATATTAGTTCCCCTATTTTTTGATTTAAAAAGATTTTTCACAAAACGAAAATTTAGAATTTTCGTCTCCTTTGATAACAATTCTCTCTCATTCAAGAAAGAAAGTGAGCCATAGCTTAAAGCTGCTGTTCCTCTATTATTATCTCTAAAATTAAGTCCTGAAATGATAATATATGGTTTCATTATATTTTTATTTAACAATTTTATAAACAATTCGAATTATAAGCATATGAAATCTAAGCATGAATGGAGATAATGTCATGATTTTCTTATATAATATATTATTCCCCATTTTTGATAATATATTATTAAACTTTTTTTCTAGCGATGCTTTATCTTTGGCCATTATAGTATGTCCTTGAGCTTCTATATAGTCTTCCACAGAAGAATCTATTAGCCGCAATAACGACTTATTTTTCATTTCTTCAATAAAAGCTAATCCCTTCTCTGTATTGATTAAAAACATTGTATGACCTATTTTGTCACTAATTTTATATTTTCCCAACCAAGGATCTGCTAATGATACATCCGCCTTATAGCTAATATCTTCTTTGCACATGAGGCAACGTTTGGGACGGAATAATTTTGACTGATGCATTAATCTCCAAGGATTAGTATAATTATTTTATATATTTTTTTACCATCAAACAATTCTATTTGTATCCCACTTGGCCACCCATTTCCCCTATATTGCATATTAATCACCTGACTTTTATCAATACCCATATACCGATAACAAAGCCATGTTCCCTCAAGAGTAGTTTGTCCTGAACAACAGAATGATATAATAAAATTATGTATATTTTTCCTATCCATCACGGACCGTATTCCTTGGACTTGCCAAGGCATAGAGGTCACTATAATACGATTTTTAATACTCGATATATTCTCTTTTAAAAAAGAGAATATATCGATATCTTGATAAACACTACCACAGATATTTATTTCATTAAAGTCATATATCAATTTTGGAATATAGCCGCACTTTTCTTTATCATAAACAAAAGTCATAGAGGTATCATATTCAGACGTTGAAAGGAGATATTTAATGATAGATGTTCCTATACCGCCCGAAGATGCTTTATAACGAATAAGGTCATCTGTCGAATATCCGATATAATAAGCTAATGCTTTATTTATATTAGAATTTTCTCTCATATCTCTTATTAAATTTATTCTTGATATATGTTATAAAAAACGTGCGTTCATCCTTAGAAATTCCACTGAAAAATATAAAGATACATGTAGCTACCAATGACACTAAGGAAAGTATTATAAAACGTTCTAATCCTTGCGTCATGAAACTAATTATAATATATGGAGATATCAATGAAAATATAGAAACCAATATAACCCTTACTATAACATCCTTAAAAAATATTCGTATAGACAACCCTATAATCCTATGTAGCATTATTAAACGAACAACAAGGCAAAGAATAGAAATAAAAATAGTTGCATAATAGCAATATGCTGGCTCAAATCCCATTTTAAAAAGACCATATGAAAGCGGAAATGCCATCAAAGCTAATCCTCCCACAATTATTTGGTAATTCCGTATGTTGCCAGTGGCTAACATTGCAGTAAATAAAGTATTTGAGAGAGATTGACATAACATATATATCAAAGATAACTGTACAAAAATAACTGTATATTTTGGTGTATTTTTCAGCCAACATGCAAGAATATATTCTGTTTCGAAAAGAATGGGTATTACCATAATCAACAAAAGATAAAAAGAATAACGCGAACCAGTCATTACAAGTTTCATCATATATTCTCTATTTCCAGATGCATAAGATTTTGTTATTTGCGGATTAAGTGCCATGACAAAATTGCTTACAAACTGATTTAAAGCATTATCAACTTGTGTCGTAATTCCTCTAGCCGCATTAACTGCTACACCAAAGAATATATTTAAAAGAATATTAATTCCATAGTTAGTCAAAACGACCGATGAGGACCCAATTATATTCCAGCCAGAGAATCCTAAAATTTGTTTATAATAAAAACGTTCTTTTACTAATTTGAATTTACATTCAATAAAATTTTTCGAACAATACACCCCATAAATTATACGAATAGCTAAAGAAACCAGCAACATTAAAGCTCCATATATTATCAACTTATCAAAAGTGGATAATATCAATAGATAAACGATGAGTAATTTCAGAATAGACTCTATTAAAGTGATATAAGCAAAAGCAGCCATCCGTTCATGTGCAATTATAGTTGAATTATATGGGATGCTAATAATATTAACAACAAATGTTATTAATGAAAACTGAAACACCCAGTTAGCAGCCGTTAATCTTGATATAGGGATATTCATTTGATTATTCAAAAAATATACACCTACGCTCTCTGCAAGTACGATTATTACGAGTGCTATAATTATATGTATTAATACAGCTGTCGAGAAAATCTCCTGACTATGATTTTCATCTTTTTTTCCTAATTCATATGTAATGAAGCGTTGTGTAGACGATGTTAATGTAGCACTAATTAAAGCGAACATTCCAACAAATCCACCTACAACATTATAAATTCCAAAATCATTTATACCTAGAACTTCTAAAATCACACGTGAAGTATACAAACTTATGGCCATTGTAATGAATGTCCGAATATAAAGAAGTAATGTATTCTTCGCTATACGTTTAGAATTATTTTGTGTAATATTTTCAGTCAAAATAAAAAATTATCCGTTAATTATTAATGTTTATAGAAAACTTTAATAATTCATTTTACCAATATAAAAATGCTCTTATTAAAGAGATTTATCATCTCTATCATTGTCTTTTTGATAATCACCACTTGTCACATTATCCATCCAGTTCTGATTATCCAAATACCATCTAACAGTTTTCTCTATCCCCTCTTCAAACTGCAAACTTGGCTCCCAACCTAATTCATTCTTTAATTTATTCGAATCAATTGCATAACGCAAATCATGTCCTTTACGGTCTGTTACATAAGTAATCAAATGATCTGAAGTACCCTCCGGATTACCTAACAAACGATCAACTGTCTTTATAATAACTTTTATCAGATCAATATTCGTCCATTCATTAAAACCACCAATATTATAGGTATCAGCCGTGTTTCCGTTGTGGAAAATCAAATCTATCGCCCTAGCATGGTCCACAACATACAACCAATCTCTTACATTTTCTCCCTTACCATACACAGGCAAGGGTTTGCCCTGACGGATATTATTTATAAACAATGGGATCAGTTTCTCTGGAAATTGATAAGGACCATAATTATTGGAGCAGTTTGTTACAATGGTAGGCATACCATAAGTATCATGAAAAGCCCTCACAAAATGATCACTACCTGCCTTGCTAGCTGAATAAGGACTATGGGGCTGGTATTTAGTCTCCTCCGTAAAGAATGTACCATTGAATTCCAAAGCACCATAAACCTCATCTGTAGAAATATGATAAAAACGCTTACCTTCATAACATTCAGGAAGCATCTCCCAAGTCAGTTTTGCAGCTTGGAGCAGAGAGAGAGTCCCCATCACATTCGTTTGAGCAAATGTAAACGGATCTTTTATACTACGGTCTACATGACTTTCAGCAGCCAAGTGAATAACTCCATCAATACGATACTGTTTGAAGAGTTCCAACATTTTATCAAAGTCACAAATATCAGCCTTTACAAAGGTATAATTAGGCTGATTCTCGATATCTTTCAGGTTAGCCAGATTACCGGCATAAGTCAGTTTATCCAGATTGATTATGTGATATTCAGGATATTTATTGACGAACAAACGTACAACGTGCGATCCGATGAAGCCTGCTCCACCTGTAATCAGTATATTTCGTATGAAATTCATGTCTATTTTAATAATCTGATTGTTGTTTCAATTCATTTATACATTTCTGCAGAGAGTCTTTCCAATAAGGAACAGTGATTCCAAAAGTAGATTTCACCTTTGTTTTATCCAGTACAGAGAAATGAGGACGCTTTACCTTACTGGGAAATTCATCGCTGTGACAAGGTTGAATATCACACACATTGCCACTCAAGTCACAGATTTCCTTCGCAAAGTCATACCATGAACACACGCCTTCATTACTAAAATGGTAGATACCTTCTTTATAAAGTTGATTCTCCTCAATCACTTGATAGATAACAGATGCCAAGTCTCCGGCATAAGTGGGAGTACCAACCTGATCAAAGACTACTTTCAGGGTATCTTTATCAGATGTGAGCTGTCGCATCGTTTTTACGAAATTCTTCCCATAAGGGGAATAAAGCCAGGCGGTACGAAAGATAAGATAATGACAGCCGATTTCCTGTATGCTATGCTCACCGGCCAGCTTTGTTTTACCATACACACCCAAAGGATTAGTTTCCCAATCTTCCCGACAAGGGACATTTCTGTCTCCCTGAAAAACATAGTCCGTAGAGACATGTATTAAGGTAGCATCAGTTTCTTTTGCTACAACAGCCAGATTCTCCACTGCCTTATTATTCAATAAATCAGCAGTCGCGAAATCATCTTCCGCCTTGTCTACGTTGGTATAGGCAGCACAATTAACGATGACATGAATTTGGTTGTCATTGACCATTTTACGGATAGAATCACGACTGGTTATATCCAACTCTGCCACATCGGTAAAAATATAATGGTTGGAGCTGGTTGATGACACACGGCGCATCTCATTACCAAGCTGACCGTTAGCTCCTGTCACTAGAATATTCATTGAGCTTAATACAGATTTTCGTTATAATCAAATAACCAGCCGGCTTCTTCCAGACATTCGTGATGTTGGTCTTTCCCAGAAAGGATTATTTTATCAGCAGGAACCTTCCAGTCGATTTTCAATGCAGGATCATCCCAAGCCAGGGCACCTTCACATTGGGGAGCATAAAAGTTGTCACATTTATATTGAAAGATAACCTCTTCCGTCAGGACAACAAAGCCATGGGCAAATCCACGCGGAATAAAGAACTGACGGTGGTTTTCTTCAGTCAATTCCACTGATACATGCTCTCCAAATGTTGGTGAGCCTTTACGAATATCGACAGCCACATCAAGGACAGAGCCTTTAATGACACGTACCAGTTTACTCTGGGCATAAGGCGGTTTCTGAAAATGAAGACCACGTAAAACACCATAGCTGGATTTACTTTCATTATCCTGGACAAAATCTACCTTACGAACCTTTTCTGTAAATTCACGTTGAGAGAAAGATTCGAAAAAGTAACCACGGTCATCTTTAAAAAGGCGGGGTTCAATGATAACAACGCCTTCTATAGCAGTTTTGATTATTTCCACTGTGATTAGTGTTTATTAGTTATTTAGATTACCGGAAAGGAATATGGTATTATTCCAGTCCCAGTTCATTTATTACTTTTAAAAGGTACTGGCCATATTGGTTCTTTAGCATGGGCTTGGCCAGCTCACGCATTTTATCCGCTGTTATCCAGCCATGACGCAGGGCAATACCTTCAAGACACGCTACTTTCAATCCCTGACGCTTTTCAATCACTTCAATAAAAGTACTGGCTTCGGAAAGAGAATCGTGCGTGCCGGTATCAAGCCAGGCAAAACCACGACCTAATAGTTGGACCTTTAATTGGTGGTCATTGAGAAATTCCTGATTAACGGTAGTGATTTCTAACTCTCCACGGGGAGAGGGTTGTATATGTTTGGCTACATCCACCACTCTATTGGGGTAGAAATAGAGTCCCACTACAGCATAATTGGATTTTGGATTTTCTGGTTTTTCATCAATACTCAAAACATTTCCATCCTTATCAAAATCAGCAACTCCATAACGTTCGGGATCAGCAACCCAATAACCGAATACGGTTGCTTTCTGCTCTTCCTCGACTGTACGGACAGCCTCCTGCAACATGCGGGTAAAACTTTGGCCATAGAAGATATTATCACCTAATACCAGGCAGACGGAATCATTGCCGATGAAGTCTTCACCGATAATAAAGGCTTGTGCCAGACCGTCCGGAGAGGGTTGTTCGGCATACTCAAACCGTACTCCATAGTCGGAGCCATCACCCAAAAGACGCTTGAAACCCGGAAGATCATAAGGAGTGGAAATAATCAGGATCTCACGGATTCCAGCCAACATAAGGACTGAAATCGGATAATAAATCATAGGCTTGTCAAAGACAGGAAGCAACTGCTTACTCACTCCTTTGGTGATAGGATACAGACGAGTGCCTGAACCACCAGCTAAAACGATTCCTTTCATGTTATTTATTGGATTTTAAATTTATAAATTCTTTTATTCTTTGTTCTTCATTACGCTTGCAAACCAAAATCCGACCATTTTTCTCAGCCACAATATATCCATTCAAACCTTGTAACACCACCGAATGAGCATGTTCTACGTGCACTATACAATCCGTGCACTCATAAAAACGAATATTACTCAAATAAGATTTAAAAAAACTCTTTTTTT